>WOR8_10000476_pt1 | contig 41329 bp, 38 predicted proteins | sample DeeMarSeWOR38_10_FD_19890 | JGI IMG/M metagenome (IMG submission 19890)
TCGATGGGTTCCTATTCCATCAGGTAATCAGCATACCAATCGTTACGGCTGGCATAACACTAATTTCATTTGCAGCATGTTGGGGTATCAGCAAGATACCACTGGTAAGGCGAATAATCGGAGCCTGAGATAATAGTAGCAATCCCGAATAAATGGACAGGAAAGGAGGGTCCTGAGAGATATTTCGATGATAGGCTCGAAGAGGTGGAACTCAGCTGAGAGATCATGGTGATTATAACCTACACCTCATACACATTATACCCCTCGTAGTACTCGTACGTCATATAATTGGCATCGAGGTAGAGGATTACCGGGTTGAGGGGATGGTCAGGGGTTTCCCTTATTGTATCCGCATAACCCTTGCCGATTATCACGTACTGGACATAGCCCTGTTGAGTAGTGTTGATGAGCGATTGAGCGTTCCAGGTCAAATTGTGGTTGACAGAGAAGTAGTAGATATTCTCGTCTGGGGGCGGAAGGTCGCACGTGAAGTAGTATGTCGGGTCCTTCAACATCATTATCGTGCGATTCTCATCCACATGTTCTTTGATATAGTCAATCATCTCCTGTCGATAGGCCGTCGTCTTGAACGGTTTCCCGACAAAGAAGACGAACTGAAATATGATTACAAACGATAGTATCAGCACGGCAGCTTTCTTTAAATTACCCCACGTTATCTTGAAGTCAAGCCAGTCATCCATATAGTATGCGCAGAACACTGCAAGGAACGGCAGTGCTACAATCATGTAATGCTTGTATTGCCTGATGAGGAGCGTGGAAAGACCGACCAAGGCCAGCAGCAGTATGAAGCCTAGCACCCTGTTCTTACTGGAGATATTCCTCTTCAGAATATCACGACCCAGAAGACCGCATCCCACGATGATCGGGACCCAGATTGCCAGGTAGGCAAGGTCGTTGACATAATACCCTTTTATATTCTCGAATATCCCAATGGATGGCCCTACGACATAATTCGAGTTGGACGACCAGACATTGATATAATACTCATCGAACAGCCCCAGGCCAGCGAATGTTGCCATTACCAATATCATGACGGTGAGGAATCCCAAGGCAAATGCCACAAAACTGAACAGGTTCTTACTGAAAGCATCCTTGGACCTTTCTCCAAGGTAAAGATACAGGAAGATGAAGGGGACAGGAATGGCATAAAGGATGCCGACCTGCTTGAACTGCGATGCTATACCTAGAGATATTCCAGCTATGAACAGGAACCTGTTGTCCCCCTTCCTTACGCCTCTCAGGAAGAACAGGGCAAATAACAGGAGGAACGGGACCATGAAAACTTCGGTCAGGAACCAGATTCCCTCATAGAAAACTGTGCTTCCGAGGAAGAGTATGGCCGCAATCATGCCCATACGCCTGTTATCGGGAAAGACCTCGTTGACCAGGAGGATTATCAGAAGGCTGGATATGAGGTTCGTGATGATCACCGATATCCGTAGAGCCAGCAGGCTGTCGGACATCCACAGGACAGAGGCAGCCACAAGATGTATTCCAGGTGGTTTGTGGTCGAAGAAGTCTCCGTAGGGTAGCTTTCCCTCAAGGATGCCCCGACCGATGACGCCGAACACGCTCTCGTCAACAGACGCCATATAATTAACATAAATGAACTGGATGACAACGGTAATCAAGTAGATGAACAGCCAGAAGTAAATGCTGCTCAGAAGTATCTCAGTTCTTTTCTGCAACATCGGTCGCCTCTCCGCGGATGCTCGTTATGTTGATGCCCGTGCTCCATCCGGCAAATGCTCCCAGGATTAATGTGTATGTATTCTTGAATACGTGGTCGAGAACGATGATGGACAAAGCAACGTCCATGCCAACTCCGGTCAGGGAGACGAGGACGGCAGAGAATGCGACCTCGTAGGGGCCTATACCGCCCGGGGTGAGCGGGAGGACCTTGGTCATGTTGGCCAATATGATGGCGAAGAATATCACGAGCACGTCCACATCGAATCCCAGGGCGAGGGTGAACAGGTAGGTAACCAGGCATTCGAGGGTCCAGATGGCCAGCGATGCTAAGAACGATGCGGCCATCTTCCGCCTGTCCAGCGCCATTGACCGCATTGCCTTCCAAAGCTTGCTCAAGTTTTTGTAGAGCCAGGAGCTTGAACTTGTTTCATTTCCACCGTTTCCCGTTCGAAGAAGAAACAGGAGCATTATCAGAACGCATGCGGTGAGTATGAAGCAGGCCAGAAAGATGCCCGTGGTCCACGTGGGCAGTCCCGGGTTGATGACGAAAGGAAGCAGAACCAGCCCCAATATCAAAATTGCGATGAGGTCGAAATACCTGTCTATCAGTACGCTGCTCAGACCCCTGTGGTATTCTATGCCAAAGAGCTTTTTCACGGCATAAACCTTGACCATGTCGCCCAGTTTAGCGGGGACAACCAAGTTGGCCGTGTTTCCGACAAGATAGAGTTTGGTTGATGTTAGTGTCCCGACCTTCCTGTCGGATGTGGAGAGTATTCCGCCCCACCTAAACCCTCTGAAGAGCCAGCCCAAGGTGTACACCAATGTAATGGGCACGATGAAAAGGATGTTCATCAACATCAGATTATCAAGAAAGCGTTGGTAATCGGATATGTATATCAGTATGATGATTATCAAAATCGCGAAAAGCAATGATGCTCCATAGAGAATGCGCTTGCCTTTCATGGTCTACCTTCTATCTCTTGTTTCAGGGACTTCAACCCGCGGAGCTGTGCCTTAACCACTACCGGGATGTTCGACAACTGGAACTGGTCTGCGTTCCCTGTTGTCCTACCAAAATGTTGAACCGGGACCCAGGATATATTAAATCCCTTCTTCTGTGAGCGGATGACCAACTCAGTGGAGAATCCGTATTTCAGATGCCGTATGTCTGGAACGACAGACTCGAGGACCTTCCTGTTCATGATCTTGAACCCTGAGTTGATATCCTTGATGTATATTCCAAACCTCGCGTAAACCAGGAGGTTATAAAGCATGGATAAGAATTTCCTGTATAACGGGTCACACCTGTTAACCTTCACCCCGCAAACGAGGTCTGAGTTTGTCAGCCTACGGTACAGTTTCCAGAAATCCTTAGGATTGTGGGTATTATCAGAGTCAGAGTAAAAAATGATATCCCCCTTGGCCTGCAACAGAGCATCCTTCAAGCCCTGCATGTACCCTTTCCTTTCTTCACCAGTTATGAGCGTCATGGGGATCTCATCGGAGAGTCTTCGTAGTATCTCCCTGGTGCCATCGGTGCTTCCGTCCTCAACAACCAAAAGGTCGCTTCCGGGTCGCTTTCTTATGACATCGTCATAGAATCCCTTCACCACTTCCTCTATCACTTCGGCTTCATTGTGCACGGGTATGACAATAGTGAGAGGCATCTCATCCTGGTTCTTCTCGTTTCGGCGGGAAATGCTTTTTTGCGACATGGGCAGCACTCTCAATGCATCTGTCCATATTTAGGTATTCATAGTTGGAGAAACGACCGCAGAGTATCAGACCGATGTCTGAGAAATGACTCTCGAAGGTTTGTTTGTTCGCACTATATCCGCGGTCGTTGAGCACATATGCGAACTCGTTCCTGGCGACATGAGTGAATACGATTTCGCCTGCTGAGAAATATTCCAGCCTTTCCAGGGTATCTGAGACTCTTGAGGCAATAGTCATATCCGGTTCGTTCCACAATCCCGATCCGGGTTTACAGCTAATCTCCGCCAGAACAGAACTGTGGCCCTTTGGTGCATTATCAGGACTGAAATTCGAGGGAAAGCTGAGCCTATGAAATGGAATGTCCTTCTGCGGGAAGTAAATCCAACTCCTGTCACTGACCTGCGGTTTGTTTACACCAACTGATACGGTAATAATCGAAACGTAGTCAAGATTGCCAACGGCCTTGCTTACATCTTCAGGAATGGCATCGTATGCAGCTGCCAAATTTTGAATGGGTATAGTGGATATTAGCTTGTCGTAATGACGATTCTCACCGTCCGTTGTTTCGACGGTCCATGCTCCATCGCGTTTACTAACCTGCTGAACCTCGGCATTGGTGATGAGTTTCTCACGACCAAATGTAGGTATGAGTGTGTCAGTTAGGGCCTGTATCCCGCCGGACACCGGGTAATAGAAGTTCAGTTGATGTTTGTAACCTTCTGTAGGTATGTTCCGGGCGGCCTTTTTCACATCATCCACAGGTGGCTTCGGAACCCGACCTTGCACCCAATCAACTCCCAGGTCTTTCGGTGAGGTGCACCAGAGCTTCTCATTGTAAGGTACTAGATACAGGTCGCTAATTCCGGCACCGAAATTTGCATACATCCAATCCATGAAATTTTCAGGTAGGTTTTCTTTACCCTCCCGCTGCAGGGTCTCAGCTTCCACAAAGTCGTTCAAGCATTTGTCTCTCAGGGAGGGTTCAAGGTCCGCCAGATTGTTCTCAAGAGGATATTTCACGTATTTTCCTTCGAGGAATATCGCGCTGTTGCGCCTGTTCTTGACGACATTATCCCCAAGGATATCTAACATGAGAGCCAGGGTTGTTTCATTTCTCGAGAATATCACATGCGAACCTCCGATGTCGAAGGTGAAATCTCCTATGATTTGGCTGCGGCACAAACCGCCGGGTTCTGATCCGCCCTCAAGAATTTGGAACTCATATCCATTAGTTTTTAGAAAATAGCCTATGGATATACCGGTCAGACCTCCGCCTAGAATTCCTACTGTCATGATTCATCTCCACGTGTGCTTGATGGGAATCAAATCACGCGAATTAATGTCATCATTGTGGGAACCAGGTGTAATACATAAATAAACCGCTTAATCTCAGCATTATCAAAAACAATAAATACACACATCAGCTAATGGCGACCATGGAGTCCCTGAAGATTGCCATGCTCGCCCCGGAGTTCCTTCCGAATTGGGGGGGAGCGGGTACATATTCGATCCTTTTGGCCCGCGAGCTTTCGAAATCCGATGAGGTTCACGTTTTCACAACCCTAAGGCCAAGTAATGGCCGTGTTGGCAACAGCCCCAGGGAAATGGAGGAATATTTCAACGACAGGGTCAAGATACAACTGGTTTCGCAGGCAAGGGATAATTTCTGGTACAATGCAATCTTCCAGTTCAACGTGGCCAGGAACCTTCCCAGGATTTTATCCAAGGAGAGGTATGACATTGTGCACTCGAACCACGCTCACATGCCCGACCTCGGACTCAAGATGAGGAAACTCGACAGTGGATGCATCACGACAATCCACACGACCCTGTCGAGTCAATATAAGGGCATAAAGAGCTCTGTTAGGTCCATCGATCACATGGAGGGCTCGGAAAGGATGGTTCGGCTGGGATACCATTTCCTGAGATTGATAGAGAGATATTACCTGGCAAAATCCGATAATATAATCTTCGTATCGGACTTCATTAGGGGTGAAACCGCACGAATTGCCAAGCGCGAATTCCACAGGACAAAGCTGATCAGGAACGGCATAGACCTGGAACATTTCAAGAACGGTGATCCTGCCCCTTCTAATAGAACGGTTAATGTCCTGTTCTGCGGACGATTACTGGCCTTGAAAGGCTTGAATAACCTCATCGAGGCGTTCAAGATTGTACACAAAAAATGCCCCAATACCCGCCTGTTACTTGTGGGCGGGGGGAACATCGAGCACTGGAAGATGACGGCAAAGCAGACAGGTATACCTGATGATGCCATTGCTTTCATGGGTCAAATGAGATATGAGGAAATGCCAGGTATTTTCCGAAAGGGCGACGTATTTGTGCTGCCGAGCATGAGTGAGAGCATGCCTTTGTCATTGCTCGAGGCCATGGCTTGTGGCCGGTCTGCCATCGCCTCGAACGTCGGGGGAATACCAGAAATCATCACACACGGCGAGAACGGATATCTGGTGAAACCCGGTGATTCGGTAGAGTTGTCAAAGAGGATTATCGAGTTGGTCGGGAACCCCGATCTCCGTGATAGGTTCGGTGCAAAGGCCAGAACAAACGTCGAGAAACATTTTGACCTGAAGAACATGGTGAAGGAGACGAGAGAGATGTTCCTGTCTGTCGCGGGTGATAGCTAATGAAGATAATGCTGGTAAATCCACCAAGGTTTCAGGGGTTATCGGTTATCCGGGAGGAGAGATGCGAGATAGTCGAGCGTTACTCCGTTCTCGAGCCCTATAGCCTGCTTCAGCTGGCATCCATACTTCGTGAAGAGGGGCATGAGGTTTCGTTGATCGACGCCAATGGCTTCGACCTCGACTATAACGAGGTCATGCAAAGGGTGAGGAAATTCGGTCCTGACATTATGATTTTCAGATTCACACCCACGACCTTCGACCATGATATGAAATTATGTGGCTTGGTAAAAAGGTTTAATTCTGAGGTTATGACGGTGGGTCTTTGTTGGACACTGACCTCACTTGCCGAGGATGTCATGTCCTCCGCCGAGGCTCTTGACTGTTTTGTACTTGGTGATTATGAGGTCGTGGTTCCGAGACTAGTGAAGTATGGCCCAGATAGAGTGGAAGGTATCGCTTATCGCGACACTGGCGATATCAAGATTGTGCCGCCGAATGCTGATGACAGCGTCGACCTCGACGATCTGCCAATCCCTGCATACGACTTATTAAATTCATTGGAACCCTATTACATCAATACTCCGACGGATGAACCATTCACCATTATGTACACAAGCCGCGGATGTCCTTTCAGCTGTGTTTTTTGCACTGTAGCCCGTACAAAATGGAAATCGAGGTCTGCGGAAAGTGTAATAGAGGAACTCAGATATCTGAAGAATGAACATGGCATAGGGCTTGTCTCGTTCTTTGACGAAACATTTACAATCGATAAGGAACGGACCTTGGCCATATGCAAGTCAATGCGGGAGGGGCGGTTGGACATCAACTGGTATTGCAACACCAGGGCCAACCTTCTTGATGAGGAACTCGTCAAGAGCATGGCCAGCGCAGGGTGTAAAGGAATTAGCTTAGGTATCGAATCGGGAAGCCAAAGGATATTGGACAGAGTATCCAAAGGCATAGACCTTAAGGATGCGAGAACTGCCATCGAGTTATGCAAGAAGAACGGCATCAAAGTGCTGTGCAGCTTCATCATCGGCCTTCCCGGAGAGACATGGTCAACTGTTGACGAGACCATCCAATTCGTGAAGGACAGTCTGCCCACTGGTGTCCAATTCAATGTGGCGGTCCCATATCCTGGAACTGACTTATTCGAGTCAGCCGTCGAGAAGGGGCTCCTGAAGTCCAGCGATTGGCGTCAGATGTATCAGCATGAATCAATCGTCGGGACCGATGATATGACCCCGAAGGAGCTCAATAAGGCCAGGATCAAAGCGTACAAGGCACTGTATACGCACCCGGTCTGGTACATGGAGAATGTCAAGCACGTGCTTCGAAACCCAGATGACCTCGGTTTGGCAGTCCGGTACTCAATTAAGATAATAAACAACTTCCTCATTCATAGGATGGAACATTCACACTGAAGCGGGTATTGAAATGGAGACATTCCGTTTTCTGTTAACCAGCACATTCTATCCACCGTATCATCTGGGCGGGGATGCAATCCATGTAAAATATCTGGCCGATGAGTTGGTTAGGCGCGGACACGAAGTGCTAGTGCTTCACAGCGTTGATGCATTCAATGTAAAACGAAAGAACAATGGTCAGGTGAATTTAGAGTCTGATAAGGTAACCACACATCCCCTGAGATCACCGTTCGGTAGACTATCACCGTTGTCAGCTTACGTCTTCGGTTCATCCTTCTATGTCGAGAAGAATTTCGAACGTGTTCTGAACGAATTCCCGCCCGATGTGGTCCACCATCACAATATCTCTTTGCTTGGACACACCTTGCTTCGAAAGAGGGGCAGATACAAGCAATTATACACAGCACACGACCACTGGCTGATATGCCCGAAAAACGATTACATGAGGAAGGGAAGAATGTGCGAGGAGAAGAGGTGTGCGTCCTGCCTGATGAGGAACATGCGCCCTCCCCAACTATGGCGGAAGAAACTGAACCTGAGTGATATCGATTTGACAATCTGCCCGTCCGCGTACATGGCAGGGCAATTGAAGGAGCTGGGCCTTCGAATGGTCGTGATCCCGAATTTCGCTCCATTTCAGCAGGTTGATCTTCCAGAAGGTAAAGAGGATTATTTTCTATATTTGGGTGTCATCGAGGAACACAAGGGTATAAAAATCCTCTTGAATGCGTTTGCTGAATCAAAAAACGAGTTGGTTATCGGGGGAAAGGGTTCCTTATCCGGATGGTTGGAGAAGGTCATCGAAAGGGATCATTTGTCAAATAGGGTTAGGTATTTGCATGAGGTCGGTGGGGAAAAATGGACATACCTGGCAAAGGCCTCCGCCGTTGTGATCCCATCGATATGCCTGGAGAATTCCCCATTGGTGGCCCTGGAGGCCCTTTCGGTCGGGACACCTATCATTTGTACTAACATGGGAGGTACTAGGGAGATCGCTGAGAAGATATCCGGTAACCTTGTGATACCCGTTGACGAACTCCATGACCGTTTGAGAACACTATCACCGCCTACTATCGATAGGAACCTAATTATGAAGATATTCAATGAGGAATACACTATTGATAAATACATGGAGAGGTACATGGCAATCGTCAAGGAGGGAGTCTGATTCACATCGTTGACTCCCATGAGTTCGTGGAGATGTACAGGGGAGACAAAGACTTCAGACTGGGCATCGAGCTCTGTAAAACCCACGACGTAAAATATTCTATTTTGGTGCCTGATGTCGCATCCCCGGGAGATAGAAGGTTCTTCAGAACAGTGAGATTCCCAAGAAAGCAGATACCGTCATTACCGAGGAACATGAATATAATCTATCTCAAATCCAGATTGATATTCTTCAGTAAGAGCAATCTCAGCCTTGGGGGGTTTTTCCAATATTCATCAATGTACCCTCGTTTGATCAAGAAGCTTAAGCCGGACCTGATTCTTGAGAACCCGTACACGACGTTAACTCCAAGGTCATATCAGACATACTTCGCCTCAAAGGTCAATGAAGTACCCATGGTTTACATAGACCCGGGAGATATTCCGCCAAAGGGTGCTTTGAAGAAAATTCTCAGTCGTTTTGAAAGACCGGTCATCAACTATGCTGAACATGTGGTCGTGTATAATGAGATGGGGAGGACTAGGTTCGCCGAGGAATACGGTTTTCCGAAGGAATATATCACAGTTATCCCAAAACCCGTTGACACCAGGCAGTTCACTCCCGGCTTGCATCGGGACGAGGCCAGGAGTAGGATTGGAGCCAGGGACAGGTTTGTGGTCGGATACATGGGGCGATTATCAAATAACAAGGGCGGCATTCACATGATGGAGGTCGCCAGACGTTTCAAGGAGGACGGCCTATCGGATAGGTTCTTCTTTCTGTTCGCCGGAGGCAACATCACCGAATCGGATGCAAAACCTTTCCATGCGATGAAAAGAAAGTATGGTCTGGACAACGTTCACTTCACTGGCAAGGTCCGCCATCGTGATATGAATGCGTATCAGGCAGCCTGTGACCTGATAGTGTATCCGGACGTGACCAATCTCCCGGGTTTCTCATCCGTGTTGGCAGAGTCCATGGCCATGGGCAAGGCCATTGTCATAGGTAATAAGGGATTCGAAGGGGCAACCCCCATAAGGGACAGGGTGAACGGGATGGTCATCCAGGCAAGGAATCCCGGAGATATCATAGAGGCGATAAGGGAATTATCCGTGGATGATGTCCAAAGGAAGAAATATGAGGAAGCGGTTCGGGAATATGCGGTTAAGGAGATGGACTGGAAGGAGCAGGCTAAAATATTCAAACGGATATTTGACAAGGCGGTAGACGCATGAACGATAAGGTCAGGCCTTTGTTATTGTTTTCCATTGTCATCGTTCTCGTCTTAATCCCGAAATTCACATTCGCCGCAAATGACATCCATGATTCGTTCAGTTACTCGAACTCTGCTCTCGCGCAAACCGCGATTAACGAAGAGAACATCGAATTCTATCCTTATGAGAACGAAGTGAATACCATCAATCGACATGCGAACGGCTGGAGTATTCGGTGGGTCGTCACATCGATGATATCTTCCATAAGCCTTGTCACAGGCCTAAGCCCCAGAGACCTTCAGTCATTGCCGATATGTACATTCGGCATACTGATTCTGGCATATCTGGTGGCGATGAAGTTGACGAAGGACTGGCGGCTTTCAACGTTCTACATGGTTATCATTGCCTTCGACCCGACAGTGAACAGCCTGACCAACAGCACTTACATACAGGGTTGGGGCTTTTTATTCTTCTACATGCTGATTTATTTGGCCATGATTATTGTGGAAAGGAAGTATTACCTTGCACTCTTCAAGGAAAGGGAGGATTACAGGCCCTTCGCGTTGTTTGGTTCATTGGCCGTTTGCAGCCTCGTCATGATGTATTTCTCATACTATTCAGCCTTGATCTACGCAGTAATCCTGCTTGTGGTCGTTGCAGGCGGCAAGATGTTCATGGGACCGACCCGGCAAATCGACCGAAGGCACATAACCATCTTCATTGCGGCTTTGGCGGCGATATTTGTAGTATTATACTTTGTGGAAGAGACTGTCAGGTTTGCCATATCCAATTTCCAGGATTTTCTTGAGACTTCATACGATTATGTAATAACCGCGATTTCCACCGCAGGACCGCGCTTCTATGTCGGCCTCGCCTCATATATTCTGATGGGAATCCCACTTGTCTTCTTAGGATACAAATGGTTGAGGGCCATGCGAAGGAACAAGGCTTTCCCAACCCTGAATTGGAAAGACCTCTTCATTATCGGATTCATAATTACGGGAATACTAAATTTGGCGATTTACACCGGTCTCGGCCTGGTTGATTTAAAATATATCATCATGTTCTTCTCATTGGCAGCCCTTTACTCAATAGTGAGGCTCAAGCCCTCAGACATAAAAAATTTCAATCTCTCGAAGTTACGCAGCATTCCAAAGAAACAGGCATTCGCAGCGGTTCTCGCCTTTCTATTCTTATTCAAATTCATCACCTACATTGGCCCCATAATAGATGACAATACAACTCAGGACTCTATAGGCCTGGATTGGATCTCATATATCGGCCTTGATGCGGACTCCGCAAGCATCTCCGATCTCAGGTTGAGCGGGGAGATAATGCTCTATCATACCGAGCAGGGACATGAAGAATTTAATTCCTATGTGTATTCAGCTTATTACCTTACAAACCTGGAAAATATGAATGCGACAAATTATTACGAGTTAAATGAGGAAATGGATTACATAATTCTAACAGGCGCTAATGAGGAAGGCACCTTCAATGTTGGGAATTGGGATAGCTGGTCGACGGATGCTGATGTAATGGCCATGTTGGGCAATTACACATTCATCCATAAGGTGTATATTTCAAACGACATTTCTGTTTGGAGAGTTATGGTAAATCTTTAGGATTAATAAACATGTCAGGAATTACTAGAAAAAATATATATTTAATATTGGCGCTGGTCATAGCGGTAATCCTGATTATCGCCACTATGTCTATTAGTTATATTAATTTTCAAAGAATCAAGTCTTTGCCACCCTCAGTTTCTCTTGTCAGGGTGAACGACGATATCAACATAACGATATTATCCGGAACAGTCGTTACATTAACCGCAATCATCGATGATACTACAAGGGGCGACTCAATAATCCAGGGTGCAAATTATTCCGTTGGATTACGGAACTGGCCCGCATCCCAGATGGAGCCCGTAGACGGACTGTTCAACGAGACCATTGAAACGGTGACCGTTGACATTGATACCGGGGGATGGACTGACGGCACCTATCATTTGTACATATATGGCATTGATGAATTGGGAAACGGTAACTTCACGCCCAACGAGCATGTGACATTGGTCGTCACCGATCCTCCTCACATATCCAATGTATCGATCAATGGTCAGAGCAATATTGTCGTGGCTCCGGGTTCGGAAATAATTGTCAATGCCACTCTCGATGATTCCCTAACCGGTGGCTCAACGATCAAGAGCGCTTTCATTACTATCGATGATGTCAAGATAACCATGGAACCAGAGGATGAGGATTTCGACTCATCCACAGAATGCGTTTCCGCATCGTTGAGCACTCAGGGGTGGTTAGAAGGCAGTCATGAGATAGTAATAAACGCTTACGACGATTTGGGAAACGAGGAGACAACTACTCGACAATCAACTTTGTTGGCGATCTCGGACCCCCCGTTAATATCGGACATACGACTGTCCAATCGAACCGTGATTTCCGTGGCACCCGGCGTCCCTGTGGAACTGACCGCAAGAATTGACGATACTGACACAGGAAACACTCCCATATATAACGCATGGTTCACAATAGACAATTCCACGGTTACTTTTCTAGAACCGGTTGACGGTCAATTTGATAATTCTTCTGAGGAAGTTAGGGGAACCATCATGACAGAGGGATTGTCTGATGATGTTTACGATATTCAGATCTTCGCCTCAGATACCATTGGAGGTTCAGACGTAACGGCACAAGATAACACCCTCCTTACAATTGCCGCTCCACCAGAAATCAACAATGTTACAATAGACGGCTTCTCTGAAATCATTGTTGTACCAGGAGGATTGGTAGAGGTGAGGGCGATTGTTGACGATACCGATACAGGGAATTCTACAGTCGACGCGGCCTACATCACTTATGGCAATGGGACCGTATATATTGTAGATATGTATCCTACTGACGGTTCATATGACTCGCCAAGAGAAGAGGTCTTCAGTATAATTGATACGAGCAGTTGGCCGAACGGCACTCATTTTATCCAAGTCCGGGCCAGAGACATAAAACAAAACATCAATGAGACCGGATGTCATGCGCGCTTGATAGTTACGGCCCCATTCAGGATGTTCGAATATGATTTGATATTACCGGAATATTCGAACAGGTCTTACACCTGGGAGACTTTGAACCCGGTAATAACCACAGATGTGGATTCAGATGGAGTCCCCAAGAACTTGTTCAATGGGGAACTACATTACCATCCTGTGGCCATAGCCCAATATGCGCTGAGAATGCTTGATTCGTACATTTTATCTGGCAATGAGAGTTATTATAATATTTCGGTATCATGCTTACACAGATTGATCAACGAATCCCATTCTATTGATGGAGCTCTGTATGTGCCCTACACTTTTGATTTTGCCCTTCACGGGCATGCTGACCAAATGATGATCGCACCTTGGTACTCTGGAATGGCACAAGGCCAGTTTTTATCATTATTATCAAGAATTATTGACATAACGGGTGACGAATACTATTTGGATGTGGCTGAAAAGGTTTTTCGCAGTTTCTACAATCTTGAGGCACATCATACAACCTGGACAGTATATTCCAATTCACATGATTATTACTGGATAAGCGAATACCCAATGATTGATAAGACCCAGGTGCTCAACGGGTTCGTGTGGGCTACCTATGGGCTTCTGGATTATTATTTCTTGGTCAACAGCAGTCTATTTGTGAACCAGTTGTTGAGAGCAGCATTAACTTCAATCCAGGACCATGTATTGCTATACCGGAGGGTTGGAAATCTTAGTATATATTGCCTTAAACATCAGGTCGTCAGTGTAACATATCACATGATTCACATTGAACAGCAGGAGACACTATTTCACTACACGAACGAGGCCTACTTCCACGATATGTCCGTGACCTTCTATAATGATTGGCATTGAGCGCGTCGTCTGGCTCCCAGGCCGTATCCTCGGCGCAACTGTTAAATAAATACGCCACTTGGCCCAAATGTGCAAATAAAAAATGCCTTACGCAAATCGCTGTCGGTTTCAGGTATAAAGATAGATTCGGATTTCGAGAAGAATCAATGGTTAAAGTCCGAAGAGCTCGTTCGGATCCAGAGAACGTTGGTTAGAAAATTGGTCGAGGAGGCGTGCGCGAACGTCCCGTTTTGGGGTCGTACATTCAGGGACCTGGGCCTTAGACCGTCCGACATCAAGTGTGTGTCGGATCTGGAGAAGCTGCCTGTGACTAGCAAGGCCATGATGAGGGGCAAGGCTGAGTTTAGATCTAATATAATCAAGTCCATGCAACCGTTCATGCTCCATACAGGCGGATCCACGGGTCAGGTCTTCAGGTATTACACCACAGGTCTAAGCCGTTCCGCTTTGGATGCTTGCAGGATCAGAGCGTGGCGGTGGGCTGGTTACAAGGACAAGGACCGGATTGCCACGTTCACAGGCGGTGGTCTGGGAAGCAGCAAAAGGAAGTTTGCCCTGGACTGCGTTGGAATGAACGAGGATACAATGGATGAGTACATACAACTGATCAAGAAATATAAAATCGATATCCTCAGGGGCATCCCAAGCGGGCTCATGACCTTTGCGAGGCATGTTGAGAAGAGGGGCATAGACCTGAGGAAAAAGTGTGTCCTTACAACGTCGGAGACCCTTTTGCCCGAACACAGAAAATTCATCGGAGAAGTTCTGGGTGAGGTTTTCGACGGTTACGGTGCCAATGATGGGGGAAGCAGTGCATTCGAATGTTCTGAGCACAACGGCTGGCACATATCGGTTGACAAGAGCGTCTTTGAGGTCCTGGACCGGAACTGTGAGCATGCGGCCCCAGGGGAAGAAGGAATATTGACCGTGACGTGCCTGTACAATTATGGAATGCCATGGATACGTTACATGTCAAATGACCTGGCTGTATTGACCGATGAGAAATGCGCATGCGGAAGGGGTCTGCCGCTGATGTCCAAGATCAAGGGCAGGACCACCGACCTCATAGTGACCAGGAACACAACGATGAACGGGACGGAGCTGGCCAATCATGTGATCGGTATGAAGTTGCCCATAAAGGCATTCCAGTTCATTCAGACTGCCACCGAACGCGTGACCATGAGGGTGGCACGTGAACCCGGCTGGGCGGATTCTGATGAGGGAAAACTCATCAATATGCTCCATCAATATGATCCTGACCTGGATATTCGCTTCGAATATCCGGATGATATTCCCACGACACCTGCGGGAAAAAGCGAATACGTCGTGAATATGATGGATTGATATCGTAGAAGTTTTAATATTGGACAAATAAGTTATACAATGTAGTTATTTATCCGCACTGTGGAATTTGGATGAAGCGTGTTCTGGTTGTTTTGAAATCCTCATACAAGAAATATCAGACAGACTCACGAGTCCAACGTCAGGTTCGAACCCTTTGTGACCGTGGTTTTACCGTGACCGTATTGCTGGTTGATAATCCAAGAAATATGCCGAAGCCAGGCACTCTTCCATATGAAACTGTATGCGTTGACCTTCCGGGATTCTGGAGTTCAAAAGGTGCATCGCGCATTAAGCAAATGTGGCTCCAAGTACGATATTTCCTAAAGGCAAAAAAGTGCATAAAGTCTCTGAATCCCGATGTCCTGATAATGAATGACGTGAACACGCTCGTATTCTCAAGATCCAAGGCTGGTTTGAAGATCTACGACTCCCATGAGCTGTGGTACGACCTTGTTGAGTATCATGGGTATGTTCGAGGGCGTTTTGGGAGGTGGCTTTTCAAATCAATAGAAAAGCGTTACTCCAAGGATGTGGACGCATTCATCACCGTGAACGATTCCATGGCCGAGTTTTTGGGAAAGCGCCTTGGTAAGAGGTTCCACGTGATACGAAATGTGCCTTTAATCGAAGAATCGGACCGGATCGACATACGGAAGTCCAATGGATTGCCGAACACCACATTTATTATCGTCCATTCAGGGTCGATCAGCGAGAACAGGGGACTGAATGAACTTGGCCAATTGATCACGAGATTGTACAAAGAAGAGGTTCGCAATGTGTCATTTGTGTTATATGGTATAGATAAAGGTACAATGAAAAGACTTAGGATGATGTGCACCAAGGATGCATTAAAACAACATAGGTTTCATGGTCCGTTATCTCAAAAAGAATTATATTCTACGCTGAAAACAGCAGACCTCGGCATCTTATTAACGAAAAATACAAATCTGAACAACTACCATTCGCTGCCGAACAAGCTCTTCGAATACTTAATGAACGGATTGCCTGTCATTTGCTCTGATTTCCCTGAGATGCGAACACTCATCGAAAAATATGACGTTGGATGGTTGGTAAATCCTGAAAATACGGAAGACGTCAACGCTGCTATAACCCAGGCACATACCGATAGTTCAATGTTACGTAAATACAAAGAGAATACTACTCGTCTAACAGGAGATATTTCTTTTAAACAGGAAATGGGAATTCTCGTTGAGTTGATCGAGGCCTCTCATTAGTCAGTACGACTTCATTCTACATCTTTCTTCACGACGACTCTGATTATGGTTTGGATACTATCCTTAGTGAGGATGCCGGAAAAATAAAGCGCTGCCGCATATATCGGTATCAGGACCAAACCTACTATGTTCTCTGATATTCCTATTAGAGTAATCGACAGATAAATTGAGATGATAAACAACACGAACAGGACTAGGCCTGTGAATAACATACGCATCTCCATTCTTCTTTTGAGGTATTTCGGTAAGTAGAGGAAAAAGAGGATGACCTCCACGATGAAGCTTAGGCCTATCGCTATAGCAGCACCATTCAACAGACCAAATTCAAACGAAAGCATGATTATGGATACGGGGATGAGGACGATGCCCAAACCAATGTTCGTGATCGCCTTCATCACAGATATCTTTGAGGGGATGTCCGGCCTTCCGTGACTGGCAAAAATAATTGTAATGGGAGTGAGCACACTGTATAAAAGCCCCAGTATCACTAGGATCCTCAAGGGAGTGATTGCCAATAGGAAATCCTCCTTTCCTGGGAAAAGTATCATTATCAGATCGTCCACGAATATCAGGAGCAATAAAGTTAGTATGGACAGGAAGGTGAACGAGAACCTTAATATCGTGTTCACAAGCGATACTATTGTCGCCTTTTGTCGTTTGGCATAATAATATGAGATAACTGGGTAGGTTATCTTTTGTACTGCAGAAGGAGCCATCATTAAGAAGTTGAAGAACATCAATGCGATGGCGTAGATGCCCACTGAGGAATCGGTCAGGTAGAATCCAATCAGCAGGGTGGCCGCCTGTGAGTTGATCAATGATACCACATTTGCTATGTGTAATTGACCTCCGAAGTTCGTAATCTTCTTTGCATGATACTTGAAACGCTGAAACTTAAATCTGAATATTGACCTGTGGGTTATCAGACAGATAATCGTGACTATTGGCGGAGGAAGGGCAAGGGCGATGACAGCTCCTGTCAGGCCGTATCCCTCCGAGATGAATAACAGTGTCAGAGCCAATATCAAGCCATTTCTCAGGGCCTCGAAAGCGGTGTAATGCTTCATCAACCTCAGGCCGTTGAATAGGCTAATGTACACGTTATTGAACATTACAAATGGGAACGAAAATGCCACTATCCAGAGATAATAACCGAGGTCTGGCATGTCGAATATCGTCTCTATGAAAGGAGCCAAAGCGATGGTGAGGATGGCTGTGATGATCCCGATAATGAAGCTCAGAACCAAGGCAGCGGTGGTTATTGAATCCCTGGTCTTTCTTCTATCCCTGAATTCGGCTATGAATTTCACTACCGCCACCGGAACACCTATGCTGGCGACCAACGTGATGATCAACATGAGTGAGAACACGATAGTGTAGGTTCCCAACCCGGCAGAATCAAAATAATTTCCCAGGATTATCTTAAGGAGAAATCCGACACTCATAACAAGAACTGAACTGATAAAGGCCCAGCCAACATCGAACGTGAATTTTCTAGCTACTTTTACTGTTACCATTCAGTCCCCTTTTGAATACAACACGGTTCCATTTACCTTTACAAACAGGTGTACAGACAGAATATTGATATAGTATAGATAATATTTGCAGAGATATATTCTGGAGGAGACTGATGAGGATATTGCACATCGGAAACCTGGCCTCTGTTGGCTACAACCTAACAAAGAGGCTCAGAGAACTTGGGTACGACGCCCATCTTTTTGACTGGAGCACGACCGAAATCATTGACAGGGAGGATGCGGACTGGGTCATCCGCCCGAAAAGGCACTTCTTCGATGCAAGTGATTTCCTTGCATTGAGACTCGGCCGATTTGACCTTGTACACATGCATACGTTATTGAGCGATTACTGTGTCCTCCAATCGATAAAATTCCTGATGAGGGCTGGAACTCCGACTAAGTTCGCGCATGCACATTGCTCCATTAATAGCGGTTCAAAGGAAATGTCCCCAAGGTTGAAATCTTATATCATTCGTTACGGCGCCAAGGCAGTCTTCTTTTCAACACCCAACATCGGTCCCAACATCCGACGCTTCCCCCAAAGGAAGGTTTTTCTACCTAACCCCGTCAACACCGAGATATTCAGACCTGGTGGGGAGATTGAGTATACCAACAGAGTACTTTGTTGGGTGAAGATGGACCACAACAAAGGTTATGATGTCATCCTCGAAGCAATTAACCACTGTCCCGAGATTGACTTTGATATTCCTAGAATCGGTACACTGAAATTCGATAAGATAAAATTCCCACCCAATGTACGCTTAATACCCCCTATACCGCATGACAAGGTTCCCGCTCTGTTGAACAAATATCCGCTGATTCTCGAACAGTTCCTCGTGGGGGCAATGGGGCAGTCTGGTTTAGAGGCGATGGCCTGTGGCAAACCAGTAATTTGTAATTGGAACAAGGATAATGACATTGAATATTCTGAACCGTGTCCGGTGGTGTCAGCGAAAAAACCAGAGGATATTGCCCAGAAAATCCGAGAAACAATAGATAATCACGTACAAATAGGTACAAAATCCAGAGATTGGGTCGTGAAACACCATTCAATGCAAGTGGCTGTCGATAAATTATTGAACGAATACCGACTTCATGTTGATTTATAATCGTAAAATACGTATTAAATAACATTTACCCATATGTGTAGTTTATAATCGGTCATCGAACCGTTGATATCCAACGACCAATCAATTTGGTAAAGGCCCGGTTCTGTAAATCCGAAAACGAAGGTGTCTTCGAATGAATTCTCTGGGACAAGTGTGATATTTCGTATGAGGACTGTATCTGCCGATAAGGAATGCGTTGACGCCCAATTTTCCTCGTACTGCACCGTTGTGTGGTTTCCCACTGCGGTTGTTATCGTGTAAACTTTCTGCTCTTCTTCATGGCAGGTTATTCCTATGATAATCGCGGCCGTTTGATTTGCGGATATGTTCACGGGATAACCGCCATAAGTCCCGTCACTGTCTAGGATATAGAATTCGGTATATGCTGGTTCTATGGATGGCATCGCAAGCATATAAGCCATGAAACATCCGGTCATAATTAACATAATCATTATCGACATGCTAAATAGTTTATCAGTTGAATCGGCTGAACGTGAAGCGATTTCTGAGATCATTAAGTTATATCGGTCGTCCATCGGTAGCGTTGATCTCCGATAACATGCAATCCCACTAAATATGAATATAATGAGTACAAGACCTACCAGTATATTGGTCAAGGTCAGGCCTGTTAAGTAACTGGTAACCAGCCCGTTAATTGCTACAATGACAATGCTTAGACCGATGCTTAAGGCAAGACGTTCCAGGGTGGAAAGACCTTTTTCAGGCCATAAACTGGATGTCAGTGTATACCCTGGTATCACCAGAAGCAAGGGAAGGCCGAAGGCGACCCTGAGGAGATTCCCTTCCTGTAGGAACAACGCTGTTAAAACACCCACAAGAGTGAATATTATGACCAATACAAGGTCAATTGGATATCTTTGAATTCCTGGAATATTCAGACTCGCAGTCATCTACTTACACCCAATTCTGAAGGAGAATCAGTCTTTTTCCTCCTCTTTCAACTCACCTCTGTTCAGGAAGAACTTCTTCTCCACATGGCCCTCGACCACAGGGTCGTGCGAGGCTATGACGACGGTGGCTCCGAACTCCCTGTTGGCCTTCTTGAATGCGTCGATGACTATGTCACAGTTATCCAGGTCGAGCGAGGCGGTGGGCTCGTCCGCAAGCAATACCGATGGGTTGTTGGCCAGGGCCCGGGCGACCGCCACCCTCTGCCTCTCTCCTCCGCTGATCTCATCAGGATATTTTTCCGTGTAATCCTCGAGGTCGAAGGTGTGGAGGAGTTCTCTGACGCGCCAATCCCCGTCGTGCCACTTTGCGATCTTCATTGGGAGAAGAACGTTCTCGTAGACCGTCAGGTCACCTATGAGATTGTGGGCCTGGAAGACCGTGCCTATCTTGTGTAAGCGAATGTTGGCCAAATCCTTATCGGATAGACTTGCTGTGTCATACCCGTTCAGTTGGATCTCGCCCTGCGATGGAACGTCAATGCAGCCGATGAGGTTCAGGAGGGTCGTCTTTCCGCTGCCAGACCTGCCTTTAATGAGTATCATCTCCCTCGGAGCGATCTCCAGGTTTATGCCTTGAAGAACCTGCCTTTTCCCGTCATATGTCTTCCAGACATCCTTGACAACAATGTTCATCTGTTTCATTCAATCCACCGATATGGATTTAAGTCTTAAATAATATAGGCAGACTGGTTTAGGCAATGCCATATTAAAGAGTTTCGGGTGAGTTCTCTGACCATTATCGCCAGGTTGTCAACGAAGATGAACAAGCGGATATTCGCTACAATCCTAGGTATCGCATTCTGTGTAACCTATTTGGCAGGGACCAGCGCGATGGTAGATGGTCTCAAGGAGACCACAGGAACGATCGCCTCGACCTTCGATCAGGGTCCGGTCCTCGTGTATACGGACGAGGACTTTGCCCGAAGCGACATCAACGCTCAGGACCTGCCTAGCAATGAAACTGTGTTTGTGGCATTCAGTTTCCTGAACGTGACGCTCAGGGACAACAGCGGTAACCGGGTCGATAACGTTTATGCCGTATCAATGTTGGATACCGAGGACATCCTCGGATTGAACATGACCAATGAATCAACATCGTCACAGGTTTTGATCGGAACTCAGTTGGAGGGGATGCTGATATCGAATACAGTTAATACGGGTCAAGGCGTCCAGTATTCACTGATATATGAGAATCAAACAGCCAATGTCAATGTTGACGGCGGCTACGCCCCTGGTTCGATATTCCCGGATGATTGGCTGCTTGTCCCGAGAAGCGTCACCAACTCTCTGAGACCGGGCATGAACGAGAGCTACTCCTTCCTGATGATCGTGGAATTGGGTGAGGCGGACGTGGATTGGAGCATTGATGGGGCTCAGTTGAAACCCACCTCAGGCGTTGTCGGCTTCTTCGAGAGGGGCATCTATCAGGTGGAGGATGACCTGTGGACCATAATTCTGATTACCGGTACAATCACAGCCCTTTTGGTATACTGCATCATCTCGATCGAGACCGAGTACAATGCACCTACAATCAAGATCCTCAGGGGTGTGGGAGCCACACGCGGTTTTGTCATCAGGGTCTTCCTGGTCAAGGCGCTCTTCATCACCTTCGTCGGGGGCGTGCTGGGAACCGCCCTCGGCTTCTGTGTCGCCAGCGCCATTTCGTCACTTTCCAGCATATTCGGCGTGTTCACATTCGTCACGCCGGTTGCAACCCTGGATTCACTGGGACTGCCCATCGCCATATCCCTGATATCAGGACTGATCGGTGGAGTCTGGCCGGCCGTCAGGGCCTCCAGGATATTCACGCTCAGGAGGAACGGACGATGATGCTGGTGAGGAAGAAGACCATTGCGGGCCTAGTCCTTTGCACCCTGGTACTCAGTGCTTCCGTTCCGCTCCTCCTGGGGATCGAATCGACCCCGAAGTCGGTCTTCGGCGGTGACATGGTGGCCGTTTCCCAGGTCAACTCCAGCGTCAGTCTGAACGTTACCTTGGCCGAGAAGATGAAGGAGCAGGCAAACGTGGTTGCCGCCAGCCCGGAGATAACGTGCTTCTGCGTCATCGAGGACGAGCCGGTCATCGTTAGAGGGGTCCAGCTGGAGGATTTCCTCGAAATAGAGAACAGCACCCTTATCAGGGGTGAGGTTACCAATCCAGACAGGTTCGCGGTCATGGGCCGCAAGCTTACCAGGCGCGTCGGTCTGGATGTCGGCGACCGGTTCCTCATGACCGGGTCGTCATCTTCCGCGCTTTTCCAGCTCGAGGTAGATGCCGTATACAAGGGTAATTATTCTGAGGACGAGCTCCTGGTCCCGCTGCCTTATGCCAGAAGGATGGCCGGTCTCTCTTCGGAAGCCGTACTTTTCATCAGGGTCAAGACCACCAATCAAAGCGCTCTGGTCGATGAATTGGTGACCCAAGAGGCGCCGGTCATGGTTACCGACAATACCGGGATTTCTACACCCGTGAACGTAAACATCAGCGAGGAGGACCGGGTCAAGCAGCAGCTGGCCATCAAATACCTTGACACGGCGAAGTTCAAGGCATCGAACGGCAGTTATGTGAGCATGTTCGTCCAGGAGGGGGCGAACAGCATCAGGATCGTCGTAACCACATTCATTGTCCTGGACGGCGCTCTGGCCTTCATCGGCTCGGCAGCCATCATCTCAAGGGCCGTGATCGAGAGGAGCACCGAGATGGGCATCCTATCGGCCATCGGGGCTAACAGAAGAAAGATAAAATCAATGGTTGTGCGCGACGTGTTCCTTATCTCTGTCACCGCCTCCTTAATTGGGACGCTGGTCGGGTATGCTATCGTCACATGGGTCGAGAATAACGGATTACTGCTGATGTTCGGAGAGTCCATTCACGCGGTCATCGACGCGAACCTGCTCGTGATGATATTCCTAATCTCCGTGATAATCCACGTCTGTTCCGCCCTGCTCGTCGGGACAGTGCTAACCAAGGCCAGGCCGCGACACCTCATGCAAGAGGCTGAGGTGCAGGAGAAGGAGGATGCCGCTCCTGCCTTCGAATCCCTGCTGGGGGTGGATGGCTGAACAGGAGGCACACCATTCTCCTCGGCATATTGCTATTGGTAATAGCGTTCAGCGTCAGGCTTGCTCCCCTTCACGAATCTCCGATGCCCTACAACATAGACGGCTTCCCGCTCGCACGTATCTCCGAGTCAATCATCGATACCGAACATATTCCATCCCCCTCGGGGTACGAGGGATTGATAGGTTACAATTTGAAGCTGCCGATATTCTCACTTGTCCTGACCTGCTTCTCGTTGGTTCTCGGTGTTGAACCATTGACGCTGTTACCCTACTTCTGCGCTTTGATCGGTTCAATGGCTGTCCTGTTCATTTACGTGCTCACCCTTCACCTCACTCAGAACCGGTTGGCCGGCTTCGTAGCTGGCCTGTTCGCTGCCCTGACTGGTCTGTTCGTCTACGTGACAACCGCGGCCATGAAGCAGCTGTTGGCCATCGTTCTTCTGGTATTCGCTGTGTACCTCTTCACCAGGAGGGAAGATTGGCGCTGTCGTCTGTTGATGGTCGTTACATTGATCATGTTACCGTTCACCCATCACCTGACGACGTTGATAGCGCTGCTGATATTGTCGACTGCCATAGGCACGACGGCCATCAAGGGCAACCTTTTCAAGTTGAGGGCCCTGAGGAGCCTCGCCCTGGATGTCGTTACTGGTCCTCTCATACTGATATTATCCCTTGCCTACTACCGCAGCGTGAACCTGGAGTTTGTCAACGAAGTGGGCAACATCAACGACGTTGTCCTGCTTGGCTCGGTGTTCATACTGTTGTTCGCGGCGGCGAAGCTTATTTCCGAAACAGCACAGAGCAAGCCGTGGTTCTTCCTGACGCGGAAGGATGGCCAGGAATTGGGAGTGGCACATATTTTCGATGAGAAGGTCCTCATCTTCGTTGTCGGGATTGGCACCCTCTACCTCAACTCCAGGATCAAGGTGTTCACGGGCAGCGTAATGACAACCGACACGCTGTTCAATCTCATGTTCCCGTATCTGATACTCACAGTCATCGGCCTCATAGGTTTCAACGTTCTACGGTATTCCCGTTTTCCCAGGAGGGACATCATCATCGGCATGTTCATGGCCCCGTTCTGCGTGATGGTCTTTGCCGTCCTCAGGGGTCTGGACATCTTTAACTTCACCCTCGTATACAGGAGCTACAACTTCATCGACGTACCAATGGCCATCGTTGTGGGCGTCGGAGCGGCCTACCTGTTCACCAGGATGAGGAAGTTCACAATCAGGCAAAGGGAGTTCAGAGTGCTTCCCTACGGTGTCCTCGCCGTGGTTGGCCTCCTTTGTGTCGCATCCGTCCCCCTCGCGTACAACAGCGAGGAGGCGTTCGGCATCCAGGAGATCACGTATCCGTACGAGTTCGAGGGCCTGGAATGGGTGGCGGAGGCTAATGTCACAGCGGTGGTAACAGATCAGAGGTACGGTGACATCATCGAGCCGTACTTCGGAGTGGATGCTGACAGAACGGGACCCTGGAGAATGAAGAGTCAATATATCGATACCGGCGATGTCATTTTGATTTCCAATTACTGGACCGACGGCGGGGCACAGATGTCGATACTGGGCCGCGAATATTTCACAGACCACTGGCTGGAAGACTTCTACGATAATCTGGATTTCAATATCGTATATGTGGGCGGTCCCGAAGGCAGGGAAGTGGTGGTTGCGATTGCAGGATGAGGTGGTCCTGGACGGTTCGGTCGGTGAAGGCGGCGGCCAGGTCTTGAGGTCAGGATTGGCCTTCGCCGCCATTACTGGTAAGAAACTGGCGATCGAGAACATCAGGGCGAACCGGCCTAAACCCGGACTGGCAAACCAGCACCTGTCAGGTCTGAGGGCCATTGCCAAGATATCGAACGCTGACGTCACGGGCGGAGACCTTGGATCCACCAGGTTATCCTTCCATCCGGATCAGATCAAACACGGGGACCACGAGTTCGCAGTGGGGACCGCAGGAGCGGTCACACTTGTGCTGCAAACTATTTTACCCGCGCTGGCCTCTGTCACGGGTGAGTCAAGGATCAGTATTTCCGGGGGAACCGACGTGAAATGGGCGCCGCCTGTGGACTACTACAGACTTGTGCTGTTCCCTATGCTTAGTAAGATGGGAGTGGATTGTGCCATCGATGTGAAACTGAGGGGATATTATCCCAAGGGCGGCGGTTTGATCGAGGCCGTCATCAGGTCCCAGGGGACGATAGGACCCTTACCGGAGAGTTATGAGGACATAGAGGGGATTTCAGGTATTATCAACATCACGGGCCTGCCCATTCATATCGCAGAAAGGATCGAGCGGGAAGTGATGAACGGCATTCAGACGAAAGTGCCATGTGATGCCGACATTCGGATCGAACAAGGGGCCAAAGGGCCCAGCCAGGGTGTCGGTGTCGTCCTCGCAGCCGGGGGCGGGGATAGGGTCATCGGATCAAACTCCCTCGGGGAGCGGGGCAAAACCGCCGAGAAGGTGGGCAAGGAAGCCGTGCAAGGACTGATGGCAGATATCAACGCCCGGGCGGACTTAGATGTGCATGCGGCCGACCAGATATTGCCCTTCATGGCGCTGGCCCCGAAAGGCGGTCGCTTCACGACCCGTTCGTTGAGCAATCATGCGATGACGAATATCGACGTCATAGAGAGGTTCCTGGGTAAAACCTTCGAGGTGGATGGAACTAGGGTCGAAAGGCTTTAACCGTACATGGCCGGAGAGTGCTGGGTCGGCGGCTTGACGTCCTTCGCCTGCTTGTGAATGAGCTTCAGTTGTGACTCGATGCGGCCCGCCTCGTCGTACAGGGGTTTGACGTCCAGGTCTATGTGGAGGAGGAATTTGTCTATCATCTCGATGACCCGAGCGGCAGCGCGTGCGTCCGGGAAATCCGGATGGGCCTCGGCCAGTATCGTGGCGACATTGAAGTCGCGCCTCCTGCCCTCGTTGAGTAGCACCCCCGCAACTCCCGTTATCACGCCCTCCGTGAACTCCTGGAGTCCGTTGGCGTTGAGCATGTTCCTCATCTCGTCTGTGCTTCCCACTCCGTAAACGCCCACGTCGACCTCCGCCGATTCCGAATCTTCCTCACGGTCAATGACCAGGCCCTCGGGTGACAGGAGCATCTTGCACCGCTGCTCCTCGGTCCAATCCAGTATCGTGCTGGCTATGGGCTTCACAAGGTTTGGCGGCGGCTGGAACTCCGATATGAAGACGACCAGCTGGTCAACAGATTGCTGGCCGTCACCGAACTTCTCCCCCGCGTATATGCGCACGGGATTCTGCGGTCGGCCATCCCTGACCAACGATACCGTGGGAAAGTAGACCGAATCCATAATTCCGATCTGGGTCAGACTGAGGGTGTTTATGAGATAATTGGCTACTATTGAACTCACAAGGCCCACGCTGGGAAAACCGTCTATCACGGTCGCCCCGCGAATGTCCATTCTCTTGAGCTCGTAAATCTCTATGTCTTCTGCCATCACGTAAGCCTCAAACCCGCATTTCCTTGCACATACTTAAATCACACCCCGTTCAAGTTATGGTTTGGATACATTGATTCAGTACGTCTGGATTCTAAATACAAAAGTCATGCCCCCCTGTAAGGTGGGGTGTCTCCCCGATTGCCCAACGGGTGACAATCCCAACTCCATGACCGTCGAAAACCCCGCCTTTTAGGGCGGGGATGCTCTCCACCCTACAATAAATCTATAAATGTAAAAGGCAATTCACCGCCAGAGGAATCAGTAAATGGCGAGCCTCAGCGAGCAGATCAACAGCATAATGGAGAGAGAGATGGGCGACATCGGCCCTTTTATCGTCAAGAAACAATCAATGCTCATCGGTGCCGACCCCGGAAGCATCGGTCCGAACGACCTTCCCGAGCTTGCCAGCAAGCTGTCCGAGGTCATGAAGACCTTCGGCGGATTCGAGAAGGCAAGGAAGATCTACAACGAGATCAAGGAGCTTGAGAACCTCGACCAGATAGTCGAGGGCGAGAAGAGCGAGGCAAGGCGCAACAAGATGCTAGAGGACCTAGGAAGGACATGCATATTCGCCGGCGAGTGGGAGAAGGCCTTCGAATACTTCAATCAACTGCTGGCCGAAGCGGAGAGGAACAGCGACAGGCATCTCATGTCCAGGTACCTGAGGAGATTGGGCTTCATTCACCAGGAGAGGGCCGAGTTCGACCAGGCGCTGGTCTACTATGAAAGAGCGCTCGAGGAGGCCGAGGAATCCGGGAACAAGAACGCCATCGCGGGCTCGTTGAATTACCTGGGAACAGTATATTGGAACAAGGGCAACTACGATGTGGCCAGGGACTTCCACGAGCGGGCCATCAAGAACGCTGAGATAGCCAAGGACATGCCGGCCCTCGGGGGCGCCCACATTGGTCTCGGGAATATACATTCCGACAGCAATCAGTTGGAGAAAGCCATCAGGCATTATACAAAGGCTCTCGAGCATCTGGAGAAGACCGATCACCTGGACCAGGTCGCGAGGGCGTACAACAATCTCGGAGACACGTACCTTCAAATGAAGGACTGGGACAAGGCTCTGGAACAGTTCGACAAGTGCCAGGAACTGGGGGAGAGAGGCGGCTGGCTGAACATGAAGGCCTGGGGCCTGTTCAATTCCTCGGAAGCGCTCATCAACCTGGGGATGTTCGACGAGGCTAGAAGAAATCTCGACCTTAGCGATGACATCCTACAACGCATCGGTGACAAGGCCGGGATCGCGGGCATGCATCAGAATTACGGAAGATTGTTCCAGGCAAAACGCGACTGGGACCTGGCCCTCAGACATTATGACAAGGCAATTGAAATTTTCACCGAGATCAACACCCCGTCCTCGCTTGCCGAATGCAGGAAGGAGCTGGGGTTAGTCTACAAGGAAAAAGGTGATTTGGAGCAGGCAAAGGCAGAGCTCAGGAGAGCTGCCAACCTGTATCACCATTTAGGACTTGAGAGCCTCGTAAAGATGTGCCTGAAAGAGATCGACTCGCTGGGTTAATCCCTCACACCCTTTTCATCTATCAATACAACTGCCTCGGCCTCGGGCCAGTTCGGCGAACTTACCCTCGAGGGTTTCCTCCGCTGGGCTTAATCCCTCACACCCTTTTCGTCAATCAATACAACTGCCTCAGCTTCGGGTAAGTTCGGACTATCTATAAGTCTGACTATCCTCTTGCCGGCCTTGCTCTTTCTGAGATACAACCGGAAGGTGGCCGTGTGGCCCACTATGTGGCCGCCAATGGGCCTTGTCGGGTCTCCGAAGAAGGCGTCGGGTTTTGCGGAGACCTGATTGGTCACGATGACCACCGCGTTGTTGATGTCGCCGAAACGCAGCAGGTCGTGCATGTGCTTATTCAGCTTTTGCTGGCGGTCGGCCAGCGTTCCCCTGCCAACGTACTCGGCCCTGAAATGGGATGTCAGCGAGTCCACAATCAGCAGCTTTACGTCGTGATCCTCGGCGATGTCCCTCGCCTTCTCAGCAAGAAGCATCTGGTGATGAGAATTATAGGCTCTTGCCACGTGAATGCGGGACAGGATATCCTTCACGTTCAGGTCCAGAGCTTCGGCCATCTGGGCTATCCTCTCCGGTCTGAACGTGTTCTCGGTGTCGATCATGACCACGTCGCCGTCCAATCCCCCGTCCTTCTCCTTCATTTGAACGGACACCGCGCACTGATGGGCTATCTGGGTCTTGCCGGAGCCGAACTCGCCGAACAGCTCCGTGATCGCCTGGGACTCGAAGCCCCCGCCCATCAAAGAATCAAGAGCCTTTGAGCACGTGGTGAGCTTGCCGATCTTCTGGCGGCGCTCGAGCACCACGTCCCCGGTCTCGAAGCCGCCGACGTCCGCCTCCTTCTTTGCGGCGGCGATGACCTTGATGGCCACCGCCTCCCCGATATCGCACAACTCTGCGAGGCTCTTGGGCGATTCGACAGCTATCGACATCATCGTGGTGTAGCCGGCGTCTCTGAGCTTATCTGCCGTTGCGGGTCCAACTCCAGGCAACTTCTCTATGCCGTTCTCTTCGTCGCTCATGGCTTTCACCGACTATAAAACCGTTCTAGGGTTTATAAGGATACCTGAGGGTACACCGAAAGTATTGGGGTAAACCACCAGGCCATGGATGACACGACATTGTGATTCTTGCCTGTATGTTTACCTGTATGGCCCTGCACCTTATTTCCCGACATCTGACGGATTTCGTGTTTCTACCCCCACATGTGTACGGTGCGGGGCAGAATACTCAACTTGTGTAATCGATATAATACGTTTCAAAAAAATTACCCTTGGGATTCATTACACACTACACTAATCCTTTACAACCACTGGCTTGTGGTCCTCGTAGCCTTTGGCCGTTATCTCTTTTGTGTATTTGCCCTTGTTCATAATCATGATGCCGTCGACAACGACGCTGCACTTCCTCATCAGCAGGTCTATGTGATGGTTGCACGACCAGTTCGCGCCGGTCTTCGCGTGATACGGGTCCCCGAAGGCCACGTGCACCGTTGGGAACTTCTCGTCCTGGAGAATGTTGCCGATTATCTCCTTAAGGAAAATGTTCGTCCCAAGGCCGAGCTCGCCGACCCTGGAGGCGTTGGGATCGCCGTTGACGTAGTTCGTGAAGTCCTCGAGCAGGTCAGAGTTCTGGCAGTAAACGTTCTTGAGGAAGGACCCACCGTTCCTTTGGGTGATCTCGATCTCAAGCGGCGTTTCCATGAAATTTACAGTGTCCTTGTATTTCACCCCGATCCATTCGCCCAACGAGCCGTCCACTACCAATTTTCCGGTAAGGGTCTTGGGAGCGGTGAATACCTCTCCGGAGGGGAGATTCTGCCACTCTCCCACCTTTTCCACTATCCCGGAGTCCTCCACCCACCGTATACCCGGGTCAAGCGTGGCAACGAAATCCGTTCCGGCCGGCGACGTCACGTGCATCTCGCTGGCCATGGTCAAGAGCTCCTGGAGCTTCTTCGTTATCCTGAACACTTCGTCGTAATCCACGCACATTCCGGTGGTCATGATCTTGTTGGTTATACCAACCATGTGGGCGTGCCTTGCCCGTTGCGAGACGAGCTTTATCAGCGGCTCCCTCAAAGTCTGGAGCTCGCCCTCTCTGGCACCTGCGACAAAGAATGTCACGGACGATTTCTGGATCGCGTCCACGAGGGATTCGGGCATCCCCGGGATAGGGCGGCCCCCGTATGCCGGTAGGTCCAGGTTGAAGAAGCGGACCCTGTCCGTGATCTCCAGTGATGCCTTACGGATGGCCATCCCAATATCCTTGGAGTCGTCATCGGAAATTATCAAAACACTGTCCTTTGGGCCAACCTTCATACATTTGTTGACGGCTATGTCCGCTCCCTCCTTTAGCTTGCCCTTCATCTGGTCGTGAATAATACGCCGATTATTAAATTGTTTTGCCCTCATTAGCACAAACTTTATTTTATCAATTAGCTAATCTCACAGCGATGAAGGTTCCCGAGTCACACCCTAGATACAATTCCCTCAAGCTGAGGGAGAAGCTCATCGAAGGTTACAAGGCCGGCATCGTTGCTGAGGCAGGTCTCATCGCCCACGGCAGGGGCGAGGCGTTCGATTATCTCCTCGGTGAGGTCACGGTTCCAGAGGCGGAACTGGCGGCGAAGGCTGCGGCCAAACTGCTCCTGGGAGCCGAGAACCCAGTGATCTCTGTCAACGGTAATGTTGCAGCCTTATGTCCCGCGGAGGTCGTCACCCTGGCGAAGGAGGCCTCTGCAAAGCTGGAGGTCAACCTCTTCCACCGCACCGATGAGAGGGTGGAGACCATCATCGGGCACTTGATGAATCACGGTGCTCAAGAGGTCCTCGGAGCCAATCCTGACGCCAGAATACCGGGGCTCGACCACGCCCGGGCCCTCTGCAGCGGGGGGGGGATCCATTCGGCCGATGTCGTTCTGGTCCCGCTGGAGGACGGCGACAGGGCCCATGCCCTCCGTAACATGGGGAAGACCACGATAGTAATTGACCTCAATCCGTTGTCCAGAAGTGCGCAATCCGCAACCGTAACCATAGTGGACGAGGTCACCAGGGCCATTCCGAAAATTACAGGATACGTAGGGAGAATGAAGGAAGGCGCACCTGCCCACGAGTTCAATAATGCAAAAAATCTGGAAACGATTATCGACAATATCAGAACGGGCGCTTATTCAAGCGTGTAGATTATCCTCTCCCTGTCCTTACCCTTGTTCTCCTTCTTCAGTATGCTGACCTTTCCCAGCTCGCCCGTGTTCTTCACGTGCGTGCCTGCGCAGGGGCACTGGTCGAAGCCCGTCACCTCTACAACTCTGAGGTTGCTGACCGATTTGGGTATCAGGTCCAGGTTGCAGCGCTCGGGGTTCACGCGCTGCTCCAGATCGGCGCGCTCGACCTCGATGATGCGGACATCCACGTTCCCGGCAATGACGTCGTTGGCCTTCTGCTCGATGGTCCTTAGGTCATCCTCCGAGAGAGATATCGGATGCAGGTCCACCCTTGCCCTGTCTGCGTACAGCTGGTTGCCCACGGTTCTGGCCCCGTACTCGTCGTATACTATACCGGAGACTATGTGCTGGGCCGTGTGCATCCTCATGTGACCGTACCTGCGGTCCCAGTCGAGGCTCGCCTTGACCATACCGGAGGGCAGCTGACCGTCAATGTGGTGCTTGATTATGCCCTTCTTCGTCACCTCGCGGACGCGTGCTTTTCCGCCGCTCCATTCGAGGAAACCCGTGTCAGATGGCTGGCCGCCGCCGAGTGGGTAGAACGCGCTCTTGTCCAGGACCACGTAGTCGTCCTTTGCCTTTGTCACCTCGGCGTCCCACTCCCTGATGTAGTTGGATTCTATGTCCGGCATGTAGAGGACTTCCGTCATGCTCTCACCAATGCCCGATTACGATGAACATTAAAATATGTTGACCTTTTAGGCAATAGGCTTAAATCTGGAGTCTATCTTCCTTTGTCAAGGAGGAAATATGTCTGTAAAGAAGGTTTACGTTGACCATTCCGCCACATCACCGGTCGACCCCTTGGTCTTGGAAGCAATGTTGCCCTACTTCTCGGACAGGTTCGGCAACCCATCTGCATTGTATTCACAGGGAAGGGATGCTCATGAGGGGGTCGAGGTCGCCCGGGCAAAGGTTGCCGATGCCCTGGGTGCCGAGGCCGACGAGATAATATTCACCTCGGGCGGAACCGAATCGGACAATCTGGGAATCATAGGCACGGCGTTGGCTAGGGAACAAATGAAAGGGCACGTGATTACCTCCAGCATAGAACATCTGGCCGTACTGAATTCATGCAAGCACCTGGAGGAATGCGGTATAGATGTAACCTATCTTCCGGTGAACGAATACGGAGAGGTCGGGCTTGATGTGCTTCAGGACGCGATGCGGGACGATACATTTCTCGTTTCGATAGGTTATGCAAATCAGGAAATCGGTACTATACAAAAAATCGGGGAAATGGCTGAAATCGCGCATGACAACGGTGCCCTTCTTCACACGGACGCGGTCCAGGCCGTCGGTAAGGTCCCGATAAATGTTAAGGACCTGGATGTCGATCTCCTGACCCTGTCCGGTCACAAGATATACGGACCAAAGGGCATTGGTGCGCTTTACGTCAAAAAAGGCGTTTCAATAGAACCCATGCAGCACGGCGGAGGCCATGAGAGGAGATTAAGGGCAGGAACCGAGAATGTCCCCGGTATTGTAGGATTGGGCAGGGCGATGGAGCTGGGCCAGGAATGGTTGGAGACTGATATCCCCCGAATCAAAGGTTTGAGGGACCGCCTGATATCCGGAATATTGGGCTCCATCGAGAACTCGTACCTCAACGGTCACCCTGATAGGCGATTGCCTCATAATGCACACTTCCGTTTCTCGTTCATCGAGGGCGAGGCCATTCTCCTGAATCTGGATTATTACGGTATTTCCGCCTCGACCGGATCGGCTTGCTCGTCCAGGTCCCTGAAGGCTTCGCATGTTCTCCTGGCCATCGGCCTGAAACATGAGGACGCTCACGGTTCCCTCAGGTTCACGCTTGGCAGGAGTAATACGGAAGAGGATATCGACTGGTTATTGGTAAAAGTGCCTGAGATAGTTGCGAAATTGAGAGAGATATCCCCGCTCGGGCGGGGTGCAGACAAGGAGCGATAAGATGTACAGCGAGAAGGTTATGGACCATTTCATGAATCCCAGGAACCTGGGGGAGTTGGAAAATGCTGACGGAGTGGGAGAGGTAGGAAATCCCACATGTGGCGACCTTATGAAAATATTCATTAAGGTTGAGAACGACAAAATAATCGACATTAAGTTCCAGACTTTCGGCTGCGGTGCTGCGATTGCCACGAGCAGCATGGTCACGGAACTGGCAAAAGGGAAATCACTGGATGAGGCCCTTGAGATCACAAGGGACGACGTGGCCACGAACCTTGAGGGTCTACCACCTTTAAAGATGCACTGCTCGAACTTGGCCAGTGATGCGCTGAGGGCGGCCATCGAGGATTATCGGAAGAGGCACTAATCATCCTTTGTAAGTTCTTTGAAGGACCTATAATCCCGTTGCAGGAACTCGCCTGCCAGGTAAAGGCATACACCGTAAATGATGACCCCAAGGCCAGCGAAGACGAGGACCCTGTGGACCTCAGTCGTTATTTCAAAATACCAGGCGGTGAAGGTGAGGGTGACGACGGTTATGCCGGTGCACAGAATGTGAGCCAGTATCCGCGGGTGCGGCCGGCATTCCAATCTTATCGCTGTGAAGAGCCTGACAGTTATGAAGCCTACGAAGCTTGATGCCAGCACCGCTGACGCGGTTATGTCCATCTTGCTCAGGTTTGCCGTCGAGAGCAACAGGTTCTCAGGCAGGAACAGCACAAGGATGATGACTAGGGTGAGGAAGGATAGGCCTACGGAAGCGCTCAATGGCCCGAATTTGGAATCCCTGATCATGTAGGCTATATGAGGGGATGCCAGGGCCGTGAAGAGACCGGCAGCGGCAAGCAGGCTGACCGCGAAACCGCCGCCGACAAAATCGTTGCCCAGGAAGGCTCCGAGGACATCGTCGGGGAAGTAAATGTAGAAGGCCGCAATGGGCAGGCCAACCAATGTGACGTAGCGTTCTGTCATCCTCAGTGTATCCCTCACAGCATCCTTGTCTTCCCGTTTCAGATGAAGGTCGATAGCCCCGCCGATGATGCCCTGGATGACCACGGACGATGCGGCTATGAAAACGGTGATTAGCTGGGCCCCGAAGTAAAGGCCAAGGGTGCGGAAGTCTGTGAAATACCACAACAGGACCTTGTCCAGGTTGATGAGGATTGCCCCGAGGGCGAAGAAGGGCAATATGGATTTGGAGATGTCGTGGAACTCCAGCTGAACCTCGTCGTCAACAGGGAACCTCCTGAACCGTCTTGCGTTGTTCCTGATGACCATCAGGCCGAGTACGGCGGCGACCATGTAGATCGCCGAGACCTGGAGAACCGCTGCCTGGTCCCCGATGCCGGTCAGTGCCAACGAAATGGCTCCTAAGAGCAATCCGAACTTGCCCAGCGCCTCGAGGAGGTCGTATGATTTCGCGGTCGTCTCCCTGCCCTTGGCCCTGAACGACACCACCCATATTTGCGCCATATTGACGACCAGGAAATAACCCAGGATGGCGAACATGGACATCGGATGGATCGGGGTGTGCGTCTCCGGGGCAAGCAGGAGGACGTAGACACCTATCATGATTCCCGAGACCACCCCCAGCGCGACCGTGAACTTGATCTTGCTCATCAGGTACGCTGAATAACAATCCTTGAAGGGGTGCCCCTTGTCCAGCACCTTGACGAAGGCGAGTCCGTAGGCCAGGTCCCCCAGGAAGAAGAACAGCCCGACATAGGCCAGCATGAAGCCGAGGGCTCCGAGTATCTCCACCCCCATATTGCGGGCGATCAACAAAAGCGCGCCCGTATTGCCGACTGCCGTCAGGATGGTGCTGGCCACCAATATAATCCGCTTCTTCCCTGCCGGCGACCTGTCCGCCAAAAACCCCATGACCCGAGATGGCGTTTCCCCATTATAAAATTTTGATGACCTCCCTCGAATTATTAATCGTCTAGGACCAAACGGAGTATTTGATGCTAGAGAGCGCCCCGAGCAGGTGGGGGATGGTCGAAGAAGCTTGCTTCGAGAAAAAGACCAACCTCTGGTTGGTTAATGCCAGCAGAGGGGCGCAACGGTTAGGGGACGGGTATGGGGCCACATCGGCAAAGCAAAGCATTATTTCACCGTCCAAGGCAATCATGCCCCAGCTGTAAGGCCGGGATCAGAACGCCAGATTCTTCAAATCTGGCGCAGGTGAAATCCAGATTGCATGGAGATTCCAAACCCCGCCTGTGCGAACATGATAAGGGCCCAACATATGTTGACATCCATGTGAGCGAGACCAATAGTCTGTAAACCTGTTCTATACAGATATTGGTTGCGAGGGCGGGGGTGTCAAAATTGTAATATAGGCATAATCCTTTATCCATCAAGGTTGATATCATGGACTGGGGTATGAAGAACCGCTTGTCGAAGATAATCAAGGCGAAGGACAACAGGACGCTGATGCTGGCCGTTGACCACGGATATTTCATGGGCCCGACGACCGGCTTGGAGCAAATGGACAAGAGCATCGTACCCCTGATGCCGTACGCGGACACGCTCATGCTGACGCGCGGAGCGCTGCGCAACTACATACCTCCGGAGTCGGAGACCCCCATCGTTCTAAGGGTCTCTGGCGGTACCAGCATACTCAACGAGAATCTGCTGCACGAGGGCATCATCGCGTCAATGGAGGAGGCGGTAAGGCTGAACGTGGCTGGGGTTGCTTTCTCGATACTCGTCGGTGCGAGCTTCGAGCGCGACACATTGCTTGCTTTCACCGAGATAGTTGATGAGGCCGAATCCTTGGGCATCCCGGTGGTGGCCGTGACCGCGGTGGGGAAGGACATGGTCCGCGACGCAAGGTACATGAGCCTCGCCTCGAGGATGGCCGCCGAGCTGGGCGCGCACATCGTGAAGACCTATTACGTCGAGGGATTCGAGAATGTGGTTGATACCTGTCCCGTTCCCGTCGTGATTGCCGGGGGCAAGAAAATCGAGGAGCTCGAGTGCCTGAAGATGGCCTACAACGCCCTGGAGGCCGGGGCAGTCGGGGTGGACATGGGCCGCAACATCTTCCAGGCGGAAAATCCCATCGCAATGATTCAGGCCGTGCGGTCGATAGTGCACGAGAAAGCAACTCCGGAGGAGGCCTACCAGCTGCTCAGCAAGAAGCGGGGCAAGTGGTCGAGGTAGTCCGTAACAAAGATTTTATAATATCGCTGGCTTATTGGGACTCGATAGTCTTGGCCAGAAAGTTCAAGGAGGAGAAACGGAAGGGCGACACCGAGGAGATGGTGCGCGCGCCCCTTCCGAAGGAGAACAAGCGCGAGATGTTCGGAGTAGCTGACCAGCTGCTCGGAGCGTCGAAGATCAAGATCATGTGCGCGGACGGCAAGTCCAGGATGGGGAGGATCCCGGGGAAGCTGAAGAAGAGGATGTGGATGCGCGAGGGCGACCTGTTGATAATCAGGCCCTGGGAGTTCCAGGACGACAAGGCGGATATCATTTATCGGTACACGAGGACGCAATCGTCATACCTGGCGAGGAAGAAGGCCATCCCGGAGACCATCAATATTTTCTAGCGAGCGAATAGAATGGACATCGATGACAAGCAACTGAGAGAACTTGAAAAGAAGGTTCTGGCCTATCGTTTTCGTATCAAGGACGCTGACGAGCGAAAGACCTACGACGAGGTCTTCGACCACTCCACCCTCATGATAATCTACGACATGATGTCGTCCGGCATCTTCGACACCCTTGATTTTCCAATTGCCACTGGCAAGGAGGGGATCGTCTTCAGGGCCACCACGCCCGACGGAGGATTCGTCGCCGTGAAGATCTATCGGATATCCAACGCCACGTTCAACAACATGCAGAAGTACATAGCCGGCGACGAGCGCTTCAGGAACGTCGGAAAATCCAGGCGAAGGGCGATATTCCTCTGGGCGCAGAAGGAATACCGAAACCTGGAGAGGATGCATGCGAGCGGGATTCCCGTTCCAAAGCCCATCAAGTGCGTGAAGAACGTCATAGCCATGGAATTCATCGGCATTGATGAAACCCCGGCGCTGCACCTCAAGGACACGGGCACGGAGGATGCCCAACCATTGTATGAGACCCTATACGACTGCATCAAACGTTTGTATCGGGAGGTGGGACTGGTGCACGCCGATTTTTCCGAATACAACATCCTCATGCGGGATGAGCAGCCCACAATCATCGATGTGGGTCAGGCCGTCCTGAAGAACCACCCGATGGCCCTGGAGTTCCTTGAAAGGGACATAAAAAATCTTGCCAGATACTTCCGGAAGTACGACATCAAGGCCGACGTACAAGCCCTGAAGGCCGATGTTCTGGGGGGTGATGGATGATGCTCTTCGTGAAGGTACCGAGGGAGCGCATCGGTGTCCTCATAGGTCCCGAAGGAAAGACCAAGGAGTTGATCGAGCAGAGCACCGGCGTGACCCTCCAGATAGACTCAGGCGAGGGGGACGTCACAATCATCCCTAAGGAGGAGGCCATGGCGGAAGGCATGGTCGGACTTGCGGCAAGGGACATAGTCAAGGCCATTGCCAGGGGATTCTCCCCCGACCGCGCCCTCGTCCTGAGATCCGAGGACATCTACTTCACAGTCATGGACATTCGCGATTACGTGGGCAAGAGCCAGAAGCACATCAAGCGTGTAAGGGCCAGACTCATAGGTACAAAGGGAAAGACCAGGCGCATCATCGAGGAGCTCAGCGGCGCCGAGATGTCCGTGTACGGCAACACCGTCGCCCTCATCGGAGACCTCGATTCCATGGACGTCTCAAAGCGCGCCGTGGAGATGATACTGGACGGCAGCGAGCACAGGGCGGTCTACAAGTACCTTGAAGGGCAACGGCGGGAGCTGAAGTTCAGGGAGATGTCGATGGAGTGAGGTTCTCCCCCGGTTGCTTCATTCTAAAGGGCCCTGTGATATGGGCTCGGCCCCATACCCTGCCCTCACAGGCGAGGTTTGGATTGATTGAGAAGAATGTGTTGTCACTCTGTAATAATCCGATTCAACCACCCCGCCCTCACAGGCGGGGCATGCGGTAAATGCTCGTGGTTCAGCGTTAAAAAAATCTGTAGCCCCACTATGACTTCGTATTTTATCCGTACATCATGCCGTCGTATTCCTCGATCGGTCCCTGGCGCTTCTTCAGCTTCTCCTGCACCTTCTTGAGCTGCTCGGTCTCCCTTCCCGTGAACTGGAAATCACCGCTGGCAAGGCTGACGAATGTCTTGTCCGGCAGGGGTTCCGTGGCGATGAGGCCTTTCACGGCCAGGACCTTCAGCGAGTTCTCCACCCGGTTCTTGGGCTCCTTCAGGTAATCGGCAATCTCGTCGACGGTTATCGGGTACACCTCGACCAGCAGGAGAAGTATCTTCGCCTCCAGGCTGCTGGTATCGAACGTCGATGGCATGCTATCCGAACATCGTGCCCGAATCGGGCTTGTCCTTCTCTTCCTTCTCCGCGGCCTTCAGGATGTCGATGGCTATGATGACGTGCACCGGTATCACGCGGATGCGGCCGGCCATGTCCTTGTGCGACGAGTCCAGCTCGATGCAGAGGCCTTCGTCGTGGGCTATTGCCGTGTACCCGAGGAACTTCCCGTGAGTGATAAGGGGAGCGTCCCTCGATTCCAGTGATTTGATCCTGTATTTCGAGCCCACCGTCAGCATGATGCCTGAGTCGTCCTCTCTCTTTTCCTTCATGTCACTTCCTCTCCTTTTCAGCTAACTTCTGAATGTGGTCCACACTCTTCCTGTAGTTGCCCATGGAGACGTTGACGTTCTCCTCCACGAAGTGCCAGGCATCGGCTAGGCTCGAATATCGCAGGCGGTATCCCCTCTTCTGGCTGCCGTCGTCCTCCTCTATGTAGGATTCCTCGATCAATGTCATGGCCTTCAGCTGGTTCACGTATTTGCATACTGTAGGCTGTGTCGTTTTCAACTCGTGTGCCAGTTCCTTGATGAACCAGGTCTTGTCGCTTCGGCGCAGGAAGCAGTCGACGAAAAGCCTGAAGGCAATGCTCTTCCGGACATCGGTTCCGCGGATGCGGGGGCCGAAGTAGCCGATGTGAGTGAGGAATATCTCCGCCGCCTCCTCAAGGTCGTCGACCGAGGTCAGGGGAGTGTGCTTCTTCAGAGTTATCTCAAAGTCCATGAAAGGGTGAATGGGTTCGGGCTATTTAACGTTGAGGTTAAAAAATTAACAGTAAGGAGAAATTCATCTGCCCAAGGAATCGAGCTTCCTCTCCTCCTTGGTGGCCTTCTTGAACTTGCGGTAATGGTCCTTGCAGAGGGAGACCTTTTTCCCTTCCCCGTCGAGCGAGAACTCCACGCTGGACTCGACTTTCTTGCGGGAAAGAGAGCGCGAGCCCTCGTTCTCGCAGCCCGCCGCTTCACACTTGGCGCCGCCCTCTCTCTTAATGCTTTTCCGGGATGCCATCACAATCTCAAAAGACCTGCCGTATTAAAGGATAACGGCGGTTCGTGGCGCGCATTTATTTATCCGAGTCATCCATCCACCCGCAATGGCTGAGATGATCGGGGAAACCGCCGCGGTCCTGACTGCAACCCTCTGGACCTTCAATTCGATACTGTTCGCGTCGGCTGGCAGGAAGATCGGCTCGGTCAGTGTCAACGCCTTCAGGATTGCCATCGCCGTTGGCCTGCTCACCATCACCCACTTCATACTGCTGGGCACCTTCCTCCCGATGGCCTCGGACGAGCAATGGTTCTGGATAGGCCTGAGCGGGATCATCGGACTGGGAATAGGTGATTTCGCCCTGTTCGCTGCCTTCGTCATCATCGGACCCAGAAGGTCGGTGCTCATGATGGCGCTGTCGCCGATCTTCGCTGCCATGGTCGCCTATCTCATGCTCGGGGAGGAGCTGTCGACCTGGACGGGCATCGGCATTGCCGTGACCTTGACTGGAGTAATAGTCGTTATCCTTGAGAGGGAAGAGGCTTCTGACGAGAAGCCCATCTCCGATAGGACGAAGGTCTGGGGGACCAGCTTAGGCCTGATAGGGGCCGTCGGCCAGGGAGTGGGCATCGTATTTGCCAAACAAGGCATGCTGCTGTACCCGGACCCGGACAACATCGACATCACCCTCTCGGCCACCCTCATCAGGATGATAGCCGGCGCATTGTTCGTCTGGATAGTCGTGGTCTTCGCCGGCAAGCTCCCACAATTACGGAAGGCCCTGAAGAACAGGAGGGGAATGGCCGAGACCTCCGCGGGTGCGTTCATCGGCCCCTTCATCGGCGTGACCCTCTCGATGGTCGCCGTCCTGTACACACAAGCTGGCGTTGCACAAACCCTGATGTCGCTCATGCCCGTGTTCATCATCCCGGTAATCTGGGTGCTATTCAGGCAGAGGACGAGCTGGAGAGGTATCCTGGGAGCCATTGTGGCAGTGGTCGGTGTGGCCATTCTGTTCCTTGTTTGATTAGTATCCATAACCTACATATACCTTATCCTTTTTCAGGAGGTTGGTAAGGGCCTGTAGCTTAGTCAGGCGGAGCGTCTGGCTCATAACCAGATGGTCGCCGGTTCAAACCGAAGGCCAGCGTCTTTGCATAACCGCTGGCAGAGCTGGTCGAGGCACGGACGAAAACGATAATGTCATACAAGCGACCCTTTTTCGTCAAGTGTCCGAAAATTGCATAGCAGTTTTCGGATTGCCTTGGAACGCCTCTTCGTTGGAAATCCGGTCAGGCCCACTTAGTATTTTCACCCACCCCACCCCGCCCTTTTTAACCTCCATCATTTATGGGGCGGTGTTATGAGCGTGTTCGAGCTTCTTGACGAGCGTATCCAGGGTTCTCTGGCGAAGTTGGGCATAACGGAACCGTCGGATGCTCAGGTAGGGGTGATACCGGAGCTGTTGAAGGGCAACGACCTGCTCCTCGTGGCCCCGACCGGCATAGGCAAGACGGAAGCGGCCATGTTGCCCATATTGGACGACATACTGGAAAAAGGACCGGAGGGCTTCTACGTCATATATGTAACTCCGTTGAGGGCCCTCAACCGCGACATGCTGAGGAGGCTGGAGTGGTTCGGCAAGGAGCTTGGGATCACGGTCGGGGTCAGGCACGGGGACACCAGCCAGTATGAGCGCACAAAGCAGG
>WOR8_10002165_pt1 | contig 41223 bp, 33 predicted proteins | sample DeeMarSeWOR38_10_FD_19890 | JGI IMG/M metagenome (IMG submission 19890)
CGTACGGATGGAATTGGCCACGCGCCCATTCTTGCCAATCACGCGGCCCATGTCCTCTTTAGCCACGCTTAGCTCCAGGCGTACGCGATTCCCGTTTCGGGTTTCACGCACTTCAACCTGTTCCGGGTTTTCTACCAGGGATTTTGCAATATATTCAATGAGAGCCTTCATGGCATCTCCATTCAACCAAAAGGCGCAGGCCATGATAACCGCCCTGCGCCTTTTGGTTGACTAATCGCGGCGAGTCTTGTCCGTAGTGTTACGGCTGGCTTCTGCCTCGGCAGCTTCTTTCATCAGGGCTTCAACATCTTCACCCTTCTTGAAGCGCTCCCACCGATCCAGCGTGCCAGCGGTCTTGAAAACCTGTTCCACAGAGTCGGTCGGCTTGGCGCCGTTTTTCATCCAGTGGAATACGCGGTCTTCTTTCACGGTTATCGTGGCTGGCTCAGTGCGGGGGTTGTAAAAGCCAAGAATTTCAAGAAAGCGTCCATCACGCGGGCTTTCCTTGTCCGCGGCAACAATGCGGTAGGAGGGCTGTCCCTTCAAACCGATGCGGCGAAATCGAATACGTACCATTGAAAACTTTCTCCTTCAAATGTAGTTGTCTTTTTCCAGATTTAAGCAGCTCACGAAAAGACACCGGAAAATGGGGGGCGGGCTGAACAGCCCGCCCCCCATTTTCCGGGCTTTCGTATTCAACTGCATAAATCATAATATTGGTGCAGGTTTGACAAGGGAGAGAGGGGATGCGTGAAAGGACGCGCTCACTAGTCTGAATCCCGCGGGCACTATTTTACCAGAGAAATAAAATAGGAAAAGGGCAAAGGACTACCCAAACAAGCGGCTCAAATCACGCCCGCCGGTTTTCTTGATTTTTTTCATGACCTTCTGCAATTGGCGGAACTGCTTTACCAGCCGGTTGACATCCTGCACCTCTGTGCCAGAACCGGCTGCAATGCGGCGGCGGCGGGAAGCGTTCAGAACATCTGGATTACGGCGCTCCTGGATGGTCATCGAATTGATGATGGCTTCGCTGCGCTTTAACTGAGTTTCGATCATTTTCGGGTCAGCCTGGCGAGCGGCCTGCCCCAGTTGCCCGGGCATCATATCCATCATCTGGCCGAGCGGGCCCATCTTCTTCATCTGCTTCATTTGATCGAGCCAATCTTCGAAGGTGAACTGTCCCTTCATCAGGCGCTCGGCCTGCTTCTGGGCAGTCTGGGCATCGAAGGCCTCTTCCGCCTTCTCGATCAGGCCAATCACATCACCCATACCCAGAATGCGAGATGAAAGCCGACTCGGATCATAAGTTTCGAGCGCATCCAACTTCTCGCCCGTCCCCAAGAATTTGATGGGAACACCCGTCACCGAGCGGATGGAAATAGCCGCGCCACCACGGGCATCGCCATCCATTTTTGATAGGATCAGCCCTGTGAGCGAAACTGAATCCCGGAAGCCCTGGGCTACATTGAGCGCCTCCTGACCGATCATGGCGTCCACGACCAGCAAGGTTTCCACAGGATTGACGCGCACAGCAATTGATGTCAACTCATCCATCAGCTCCGAATCAAGCTGGGATCTACCGGCTGTGTCCACGATCATGACGCTGAAACCGCCCTTCTGGGCTTTGTCGAAGGCGCGAGCTGCCAAGTCAGGAGGCTTCACATCCGCAGCAGCCTCCACTGGAATATCCAACCGCTGACCTAATTGTTGTAACTGCTGGATAGCTGCCGGGCGGTATGGGTCACCTGCAACGAGCATCACGCGCTCACCCTTCGAACGCAGCAGGCGCGCTAATTTACCGGCAGCGGTGGTCTTACCAGAACCCTGCAAGCCGACCAGCATGAGCACGCGCGGCTTGGGGCCGGAGAAATTCAATGGCGCTGGTTCGCCCAGCGTACCGATCAATTCTTCGTTGACGATCTTGATAACCTGTTGACCAGGGTTGAGCGCCTTCGAGACTTCTGCTCCAACAGCGCGTTCGCGCACACGCGCAATGAAATCCTTAACTACGCTGTAATGTACATCCGCCTCGAGCAACGCCAAACGGACTTCGCGCATGGCAGCGTCCACATCTGCTTCGGAGAGTTTGCCACGGCGGCGGAGTTGGTCGAATACCTGGTTGAGTCGTCCGGTGAGATTTTCGAACATGATTCCCTTTCAGCAAGCTGGGGCATTGTAGTTCGGAAGCAGGTACAGGTCAAGGGATGGTGCGCATTTTGCGTTATAATAATGATGGTTGCTTGACAATCCCTCTGTCTACGAGTAAAATCCGGGACGCTTAACAACCAAATAGCTGGCCGAGATAGCTCAGTTGGTAGAGCACGCGACTGAAAATCGCGGTGTCCACAGTTCGATTCTGTGTCTCGGGCCGACCATTGCGGGTGTAGTTCAGTGGTAGAACGTCTCCTTGCCAAGGAGAAGGTCGTGGGTTCGAATCCCATCGCCCGCTCTGCCTTTTTAAGGCGCGGCGTCGTGGCCAAGCTGGTAAGGCAAGGGTCTGCAAAACCCTGATCACGGGTTCGAGTCCCGTCGACGCCTCAGTAAGCGACCTCGATTGAGGTCGCTTTTTGTATTGAAGTTATAAGGAATGAAACAGCCGAAGAATCTATAATAAATACGCGATTCATTTATTAAGGAGACTTTGTTTGAATAGCTCTAACCATCAGAAAGATGAAGATTACCAGGGTATATTTGATAATGCCCCTGAGGGGATATTCCAATCATCAATTGAGGGGCATTTTCTAAAAGTTAATCCAGCTATGGCTCGCATATATGGGTACGAATCACCTGATGATATGCTCGAGTCCGTTACTGACATCTCCAAACAAATTCATGTGGATGAAGCATCTCGAAAGCAATTCCTTGAAGAACTAATCAAACATGGGCGTATAGATGTGTTTGAAGCGCGCAATTATCGCAAAGATGGAAGCATTATCTGGACTCGCACGAATGCACGCACTGTTCGAAATGAGAAGGGTAATATCCTTTTTTTTGAGGGGTTTCTTACAGATATTACTGCAAGCAAAGAGACTGAAATTGCGCTTCGTGAAAGCGAGAAACGATACCGCGCACTTGTTGACCACTTACCTGGTATCGTTTTTCTCGACGCACATGACGATTCCGAAAAAACCTTTTATGTAAGCCCAAAAATTGAAGACATCCTTGGATATTCTCCTGAAGAATGGATAAACGAAGTCCACTGGTCAGATATCATGCACCCAGAAGACCGCGACCGCGTTCTCGCTGAAAACAAACGCACGGATAAAACCGGCGAGCTGTTTCTCCAAGAATACCGCGTTCAGAAAAAGGACGGCGAGTATATTTGGATAAGGGAAGAATCTTCGCTTGTAAAAGATGAGCATGGAGAGCCATTATTTTGGCAAGGTTTTTTTCTGGATATCTCCGATCGGAAGAAAGTAGAAAACGCAATTCGCCAAAGCGTAGAACAATTCAAGACAATTTTCCAGGCAAACCCAATCGCGTCTTGTATCGCTACACTCAATGAAGGACGGTACATCGCTGCCAACGATGCCTACTGGAAATTAACCGGTTTCAAACCCGACGAATTCCTCGGCCACACCAGCAGAGAACTTGGATTCATTGATGAACAAAGAAGAAGTCAATTTATTGCAAGGCTAAAAAAAGAGAAGTCCATTCACAACAAGCATGGAAAGTTAATTACAAAAAGTGGGGAAATCCGTACCACATTGGAATTTTGGGAGTCCATTGTTTTCGATGGCCAAGATTGCACCCTGGGTATGTTCTATGACATCACTGATCAAACTAAAACCCAAGAGCAATTAAGGGAGAATGAAGAAAAATATCGCCAGCTTTTTGAAGCCGAATCAGATTCAATCTTCTTAATCGACAATGAAAGCGGAAATATTCTGGAGGTCAATGCTGCCGCAACTGCAATGTATGGATACAGTAAGGAGGAGTTGCTTGCTAGGAAAAACTCGGATCTATCGGCAGAACCAGAAGAAACCCGTAAGGTAACCGAGAAGACACCTATAAATCGTAAGCAGGTTGTCTCGATTCCTCTTCGATACCACAAGAAAAAAGATGGAACCATATTTCCTGTAGAAATCACGGGGCGCTTCTTTGAGTGGCGTGGGCGTTCTGTTCATATTGCGGCTATTAGAGATATTACCGAGCGAAAAAAGGCTGAGGAGGATTTGCATTCTATCGCAGAATTTCGCCAGGCGACCATTGAGCGGTTAACCGAGGGGCTGTGTGTATGCCACAACATCCCTGATTTTCCATATATTAGATTCACAGTATGGAATGATCGCATGACTGAAATCACTGGCTATACCATTGATCAAATCAATAAAAATGGATGGTACCAATCAGTTTACCCTGATCCTGACGTACAAATGGCTGCCATAGAGCGCATGGAACAAATGCGTACGGGGAACGATATGAATTCTGAAGAATGGGAAATCACAAGAGCAGATGGAGAAAAGAGAGTTCTAAGCATTTCAACAACCATCCTTTCGTTTAGTGAAGATGAAAGCCATGTACTTGCACTCATGCAAGATGTGACGGAACAAAAACGATCAAAAGAAGCCTTGGAACGTCAATTAAATGAATTGACCGTCTTGCACAACGTTGCTTTGGCTGCATCCTCATCAAAAAGCGTGGGTGAATTGATTCAACGCGTAACAGACACAATCGGCGATACCCTGTACCCTGACAACTGCGGTGTGGAGTTGCTTACGGAGAGCGGTGATACGCTTGTGCCACACCCATCTTACAGAGGTGCAACAAATGATGTGACCAGATGGCACATGCATATTTCTCAAGGAGTAACTGGAAAGGTAGCCTCAACCGGCATCCCGATTCGCCTTGGGGATGTGAGCCAGGAACCGGCTTACATTGAAGCAACCGCAGGCGTTCAATCTGAACTTTGCGTTCCAATAATGATGCAAGATCGAGTAATCGGTGTGATTAATATCGAATCAAAAAAACCAGATGCTTTCAGTGAAACTGATGAACGTTTACTCAATACGATCGCGGGAACAATGGCAACTGCCATTGAACAATTGCGCCTCTTCGAAACATCCCAACGACGCTTGCAAGAATTGACCATCCTGAATGCAGTTAGCCAGGCCAGCACAGATGCAAATAATGTAGATGAACTAATCGAAAAAGTTACACAAATTATTGGTGAAACGCTCTATCCGGACAATTTCGGCGTGCTTCTGATCAATGAGGAAGGTACCGAGCTCCTTCCACATCCATCTTATCGAGGAATAACTGAGGGAAATTTTCCAACACGTGTTCCTCTCAATGAAGGTATTAGCGGTCAGGTTGCTGCCACAGGGAAGCCCTTACGTATCGCCAACGCAAGAAAACACAAAAAATACATCGAAGTGACATCGCAGGTGCGTTCTGAACTTTGCGTTCCAATTACACATGGAGATCGCATCCTTGGCGTGATAAATACCGAAAGTCTCAAGGTGAATGCGTTTACGGAAGACGATGAACAACTTCTAACAACTATTGCCAGCACCCTTGCTACAGCGATAGAAAAGCTTCGCCTGCTCAAAGCAGAAAAGAAGCGTCGTCAAGATGCAGAAATATTGCGCGAGGCAACTACTGCCTTAACAATATCCTTGGATCTTCAAACTTTATTAGAAACAATTCTAGACAACCTTGCAAAAATCGTTCCTTATGATAGTGCTTCTCTTGCAATGAGAGAGGATGACAAGTTATTTATTGTTGCCGGACGAGGATTTCCAAAGAACTATGATGTTATCGGAAAGCAATTAAAGAGCGGTGGAATATGGACTTCTTTAGGCAAAAAACGTGGTTCGGTCATAATTTCAGACGTGCAATCTGACCCAGAGTTTGAACAATGGGAAGGTTCTGATTACATTCGCGGTTGGATGGGTGTATCGATGGTGACGAACGACAATATTATCGGCTATATTTTCGTCGATAGTCATGTGCAAGGCGCGTTCACTGAAAGAGAAGCAACCCTGGTAGAAACGTTCGCCAACTCTGCTGCAATTGCAATCGAAAATGCACGTCTATTCGAAGCAGAACAACGGCAACATCACGAATCCGAAACCCTGCGCCAAACTGCAGAAGCCATTACTTCATTACTGGATATTAAACAAGTTCTGAACGCCGTCTTGAATAATCTCAGCCAGGTTATATCTTTTGACAGCGCTGCGCTATTCCTCATTGAAGGCGAAAATGTGCGAATAACGGCAGGGATTGGCTTTCCGGAAAACAAGAATGTTATCGACACCCTTTTCCCTGCAAGCAACGCCTTGTTGCAAGAGGTATGGAACACTGGAAAACCCCTGATATTGGAAGACGCCCTTGTGGATCCGCGCTTTGAAAAATGGGCTGCGGCAGACCAGGTTCGAGGCTGGATGGGTGTTCCTCTAACTGTTCGCGGCGAGATGATTGGTTGTATCACAATAGATAGCTATAACCCGGGAGCATACAATCAACACGATGCATCCTTGGCTATAACATTTGCGCATCAGGCAGCCGCAGCAATTGAAAATGCTCGTTTATTTGAACGTGGTGAACAACAGATTCGCCAACTTACTGTGCTGCGAGATATTGACGGCGCCATATCGTCAAGCTTTGATTTACGTGTAGTACTAGACCTTCTATTAGAACATGCTGTCAGAGTTCTCGAAGCGGACGCTGCTGTCATCTTACTCTATGATCCGGACATCCATTCTCTATCTCCCTTTTCAAATATTGGATTTTCAAATAAACGTAGCCCTTACTGGTCCGAACAAATTCGAATTGGCGAAGGTTCAGCTGGCCACGTTGTATTACAAAGAAAATTAGTTCATATTTCAGACCTCCATAATTTGCCAGAATTTACTCAAAGTGATTACAGCATTGCAGAAAACTTTAAAAGCTATTTTGGAATCCCACTCATTGGGAAAGGGTTAATCAAAGGCGTTCTCGAGATTTTTACCAAAAAAGAATCACAGCCCAACCAAGATTGGTTTAATTTTCTGCATACTCTGGCTGGGCAAGCAGCCATCGCGATTGACAATATTCAACTTTTCAAAAAATTACAGCGCAGCAGCCAAGAACTTATCCTCGCTTACGATGCCACTCTGGCGGGCTGGGGACAAGCGCTCGAATTACGAGACAAAGAAACCCACGGTCACTCAGATCGTGTCGTTGAAAACACCATTGAACTTGCACGGCGCATGGGAGTTGAAGGGGAAGATCTAACGCACATCATGCGCGGCACACTGCTGCATGACATTGGCAAGATGGGTGTTCCCGATTATATCTTGCACAAACCTGGCACACTTACAGATGAAGAGTGGGAAATCATGCGTCAACACCCTCAATTTGCTTTCGAACTGATGAACCGTATCCCATACCTGCGCCCTGCCGTAGATATTCCCTACGCACATCATGAACGCTGGGATGGAAGTGGGTATCCGCACGGCTTGAAAGGTGAAGAAATCCCTTTGGCAGCCCGTATCTTCGCCGTTGTAGACATTTGGGATGCACTGCTCTACGACCGTGTCTACCGCAAAGCCTGGCCTGAAGATAAAGTGCTTGAATATTTGAAGGACACAGCTGGGGTGGAACTCGATCCTGCGATCGTTGAAGAATTCCTGAAATTACTCGAAGAAGAAAAACAATACAAAAAACAGGCCGGGTAACTCGGCCTGTTTTTATCCACGGTTATTTAACACGCACGAAACGTCGTTTTCCCACACGCAACACACCCGGATGCGGGAAAGGGAGATCACCACGTTCTAGTACATCACCGTCCAAACGAACGCCATTCTGATCGATCAGGCGGCGCGCCTCACTCTTAGTGGACGTCAGGCCTGCCCCCATCAAAACATCCAGAACCGTAGCCCCAGCCTGAATCTCGTACTCGGGCATTTCATCAGGCGTTTCCTTTTGCTGGAACAGGCTCACGAAAGCTTTCTCGGCAGCCAGCGCTTCCTCATCGCTGTAAAAGATGCTGACAATCTCGCGTGCCAGTTTCATCTTTGCATCCCGCGGATGAATCTTTCCGGCTTTCAGCGCTTTTTCCGTTTCATCGATTTCGGTCGGGGTCCAACGCGATACCAGCCGCATGTAAGTGCCCATCGCAAAATCCGGCACACTCATCACCTTGCCATACATATCTTCCGCGCCACTGTTGATTGGGACGATATTACCCGTTGATTTGGACATACGCTGCGCGCCATCTGTGCCGGGCAAGATGCCACAGATCACACCCACCAGTGGTTTCTGCCCTAATGCCTCTTGCAGCTTTCGTCCGGCAACGATGATATTGAAGAGCTGATCCGTACCGCCGATTTGCACATCGGTTTCCTGCGCAACGGCATCGTATCCTTGCATCAACGCGTAAAAGGTCTCGTGCAGGTAGATCGGTTCACCGCTCTCCAAACGCTTGGAGAAGTTTTCTCGGGCCAAGAATTGCTGTACCGTGAAGTTCTGTCCCAGGCGGATCAAGTCCACCAGCGACAATTCAGAAAGCCACTCGCCGTTATAACGGACTATGGTCTTCTCGCGGTCTAACACGCGAAAGGCCTGGTCGGTGTACGTTTTTGCATTTTCGGCAACCTGCTCCTGGGTCAGGACTGGACGCGCTTTGTTCTTGTCTGAAGGGTCGCCAACCAGCGCGGTATAGCTTCCGATCAAAAACGTCACTTCGTGGCCCAAATCCTGGAACTGTCGCATTTTCCGCATCGGGATCGTATGACCAAGATGCAAATCCACATGGGTTGGGTCAAACCCACAATACACGCGTAGCGGACGCCCCTCTTTCTCGGCTTCAACCAACCGTTCGCGCAGTTCCTTCGTCATGGCTTTTTTCAACTCTTCATCGCCATACTCAGTGCCCTGCATCAAAAGTTCAACTTGTTCGTCGATGTTCATGGGAACCTCCCGCAAAAAATAACGCATCACGTTTTACGTTCCGTGATGCGTAAGAATGAAACGTAAAACGTCTGTCAACCACGCGCATAATAATACGCGTTATTCGATTCCTCGACCAATTCTAAACCGGTTTTGCGCAAGACCAGATCCAGGATAGCCTGACCTTCGGCAAAACCTGTCCGTCCGCGCATCTCACCCTGAAAATGAACTTCGCCCAAAGTTTTGAATTCAAAATACGACTTCTCACCTACAATTTGCACCGACTTGCCCCAACGAGTTGGCAAAACCGCCACTTTCTGGACCTCGGGCCAGCTTAAGCGCACCCGGCGCAATCCATTTTCAAATCTGATACCATCCGCCTCCAGCCTGACTCGCGTTTGCCTGTCCATCCAGTTCCCAAGTGAAATGCTCAGTGCCGAAAACGCCAGAAAACCGCAAAACACCCAGGTCCACCCCGGCACAACATCCAGGGTTTGGTTCAGGACAAACAAGCCAACTGCCGCCGCTAATGTCATCAGCCAGGCATTCACCTCGCCACGACGCGGTATCAGTTCAGGTCGGAATTCGCGCGTTTCGCTTTCAGGCATGGTCGTATTATACAACACCTATTGAGTCAAATTGAAAGTAAATTCCCAGGGACCTTTGACCGTAAAGAACTCATCACTATACACAAGCTGCTCGGCCTCTTCTTGACTCATCGTTTCCGGCTTACTGATGATTTGCATTGTAACTACATCATTCACATCGTTACACTCCAACGTGATGGCTATACCACGTTCAATGAACGATTGTTGGATCTTGGGCATATAGATCGCACAATAATCTTCCTGGCGCGGAAAAGATGCAATCGCTTCGATGCTTACTGTGACGGTAGAAAGGTTTGCATCTGGCGGAACGTAGAATTCCAGCGTGTCGCATCGCAAACCGGGCTGCCCGTCTCCAGTTGGCTCCTGCGAACTGAGTAGTGTTGCTCCATATTCATTCAAAACAACATCAGCATATTTCAGGTTGGCATTCCAAATCGTCCAATCGGAGGTATCCGGTAGCGTGTAGCATACATCAGCATAAATTTGTTTACCCTCCTGCCAGGCGCGTTCCACACGAACATCGATCCCACTGACTACTTGATTAGGTGAAATCGAGTCCGCTGCTGCGGTAGGATAGGATTCTGCGATAAAAGGTGTTGCAGATGGTGCTACTGATTGCGCAGGAGCTTGTTGTTCGGAAATTGGTGTTGCGCAGGCTAGGATGGCTAATCCTAAAACAAAAACCACCAAAAAAAATCGAGTTTGCATCTTATTTCCTTTCGATTATTTATTGTAGATATCTCGAAGAGCTTCTTCTAATCTCGAGAAGTGCATATTATACCCTATTTCGAACAAACGTTCTGGTTTTGAAAATCGCCCTTCAGTGATTGTGACATTCATTTCCCCCAAGACAAGGCGCATCAAAAACTTTGGGTATTGGAACCAGTATGGTCGCTGCAATACTTTTGCCAAGGTACGCATGAATTCAGCATTGGATGTCAACTGGGGGGCAACTAAATTATATGGGCCATCTGCATATGGATTTTCCATCAGATGACGGATGGCCCCAATTTGGTCGTCGATATGAATCCAGGGCAAGGCCTGTTCGCCGCTCCCAAAGGGGCCTCCAACATATAGACGCACCGGCAGGGCCATAAGTACCATCAAAAGGGCATCCCTGGCAAGCACAACTGCCGTGCGGCACACAATATGGCGCACACCAACTTCTTCCACTGATTTTGTGGCTTCTTCCCAAGCAATGGTAAGCTGTGCCAAATAATCATCTCCGGGCGGGGTGGATTCACCGGCAATGCTCTCTCCTCGCAAACCGTAATGATTGATGCCAGAGATTTGGATGAGAACATCAGGTCGGCGAGAAGCGTTTTTGATAGCGGAAGCAAGCGCAAGCCCGGATTTGACGCGTGAGTCGTGAAAACGCTGCTTCTTGCGTTTCGTCCACGGCCAGTTATGTAAGCTAAGTCCCGTCAGGTTCACAACAGCATCCATCTCTTCGATAAGATGCCCCCAATTACCCACCGATTGCCCATCCCAGAGAACAATTTGAGCGCCCGTGATTTTTTTGTTGGGATCACGGGAAAGCACCCATATTTGATGGCTATCCGCAGTCAGCGATTTGATCAGGTGTCTTCCTAGAAACCCGGTTCCTCCGGCAATCAGGACTTTCATCTCAAGTACTCCGTAGAATGATTGTGCTATAATCAGCGCTATTGTGGAGGCTCCATGCAAGAGCCAGTATTGGTCCTAAATGCGAATTTCGAGCCGATTAATGTGTGCTCAATGCGACGAGCCATCGGGCTGATTCTGGGAGAAAAGGCGGCGATGGTGGTCAACGGGCGCGGACACATCCACACCATAAACCAGCTATTGCCGCGACCTTCCGTTATCCGCCTGGAACACATGATTCATCGGCCACGTCCGCGTGTGAAGCTAACCCGACGCGAGGTATTTCGCCGCGACAATTATACCTGCCAATACTGCGGTCGCCGCGATACCCCTCTGACAGTTGATCATATTTTACCGAAGCGTTTGGGCGGTAAACATATTTGGACCAACGTAGCTGCAGCCTGCCCGGGCTGTAATCACCGCAAGGGCGGGAGAAGGCTCAATGAAGTGCAAATGAAATTACTGCATGTGCCCAAAGAACCTCCAGCCAGCGCCCTTTATATGTATGGCAGTCATTTGAAAGAGAACGGGGAATGGGAACAATTTATTGTAGGATGGTAAACAAAGGTTTCTAAAACGTTTGCCCTGCTCACAAAATGAGCGGGGTATTTTTTATGAAAAATCTAAGGTCATGAAATCAGTCGCCAAACCAACTTCACCTTGAAAATGTTGACGGGCTTCAGTGACGATGTTCTCATTCGCAAATTTACCTGTTGGATAATGAATCAGATACAGCTTACCTACCTCCGCCTGGGCAGCAATCTGACCAGCTTGCTCTGCAGACGAATGCCCTAGTTCAGCGCCAGTGGCTTCGTGAATCAACACATCAGCACCTTCGGCCAGGCGGACAACCTCCACGCATGGTTCGGTATCACAGGAATAAGCCAACGCTTTTTGGCTATGTTTGAACTCAAACCGCAGGCCAATAGTTGGGATCAAGTGGCGAACAGGCGAAGAGATGATTTTGAACTCATTACAATCCAAGAGCGGGGTGTTTTCATCAGCCGGGAGGCGATGGAATGCAACAGGGAAGAAATTAGGCCAATCTTCCCAGGAGTACATCTCCATCAACTTCTCCATTCGATCGAGAGTGTAATGCAAACCAAAGATGTTAATTGGCTGCTGACGCCCACGCAACCACATATCCATGAGGAGAAGCGGGACGCCAGAAACATGATCCGGATGGAAATGGGTCAGGATCAAATCCGTCAAATCCATAAAATCAACACCCGCCTGCTCCAAACGATGAATTGGGCTATTGACACAGTCAACCATTACAATGCGCTCCTCGCCCACTAAGATCATGTGAGTATTTTCGTTATCTGTAGAAGACAGCGCGTTAGAGGAGCCGAGTATGATCAACTTTGCCATAACATTTCTCCAGGATCTCTATAATGTGGATACAAGCAACACCGGGGTAATATATGTCTCAATCACTGCGGCAACAAGCAATAATGGAAAAACCAAACCAACCGCGATTTTGGTCCAATCTGCAAGCAACTCCAATACAACTTCGCCCATAGACCTTCCTATCTGTGGTGTGACCAACACAACGCCAATTCGCAGCATGGCAGCGCTGGCCAATATCAAAGCAGGGATTTCAAAGATACCATGCGGCAACAAGCCACTCACAGCCAACGTAACAGGAGAATATCCTAATAACTGAAACACGCCCAACAAAGCACCAACAGTGCCCAAATTTACGAGATACACCAGCATACCCAGAACACTGAATGAAACCAAGCCTGCCAGCAATATCAAACCAACAGCACGCACATTATGAGTGAAGATAAACGGCGCTGAAAAATTCTGTCCAAAACCGACCATGGTAGTTGACTGTTCAAATTGTTCAGACAGTTTCTGAACAGCATCAGGAGAAGTCAGATCCATAAGTTCCGGTATTGAAGTGACCGTCCATTGAAATGCAGCCCAAAACGTGGCCGCCGCCAGGAAAAACAGTACTCCAACCGGAAACCATAATTGTTGTAATCTTCCCCAGACCTCAAGTCTGTACCATTCCCAAATGGATTTAGATTCACCTTTGAAATATCCCCAGAACGTGCGCCAAACCCAGCGTAAATTGAGCACATCTATCTCGCGGCCCAAAAGGTATTCGCGTTGAAAATGGGACAGGCCAACACGGATCAGCAGTCCCGCCAGAATCAGTACACCCGCCACAGCCAACCATAAAACTTGATTATTGCCCCAAAACAAAAGCGCACTCTCCCCCTGCATCAACACAGCAACGGGAATAACAATGAAAGAAGCCAACAAGTTTGCGGCTTTTACTGAAGTAGACTGCACCGAAATCACAATCGCCGCGCTGACCATCAGTATCGCATGTGCAATTGTCAATGCAAACAACTGTATTAGCACAGATAGTTCTGGCATCTCAATTTTTTGACGGGAAACAATTATCAGATAAAGCGCGATAGCGACCGAACTGGCCATAAGGGGCGTAACGATGCCAATCAGCAACTTGCCAAGGTACATATGCCAGTCTTCCAAAGGTGTGCTGAGCAAAGGCTCGATTGTTCCACGTTCTTTTTCACCAACGAAAGATTCAAGCGCCACCACTAGAGAGATGGTGATCGGGAAGAAACCTATAATCAATACCGAAAATGGCACCAGACGGTCAACCAGCAAGGTGCCGCCGTATTGACTCACAAATTCCACCGCCGAGCGGGCAACCTCATTCATTAACAGGGGAAAAACGAGGGTTAGCACGATCAGTGGGAACAAAATACGCCAATCACGGAGTTGGTCACGCAACTCGCGTTTCGTAACAAGCCAGACAGGAGTAAACCAATTCATTTCAAAACCTGCGATACGATTGCAGCGGCTGCAACGGGATGAACATTTACTGGCGATTGTGCATCCGCCATAACTTTGAGATAAACTTGCTCGAGACTACGCGGGACTTCTTGTAACGTTACTACCGGAGCCTGTGCTTTGGACAGCTGGCGCAATAACAACGGATTGGTTTCTTGCGGTCGCTCCACACGGAACCGCAACCTGCTTCCGTTAGATTCACTTAATGTCACCCCTTTGGGTAAGGACAATCCATCAAGCTGCCAGGGCTGGGACAATTGGGCTTCATACTCCACCGGCCCCAATACTTGCTGTTTGAGTTCATCTAATGTGCCACTCAACAAAATCTTTCCACGATAGATGATGGCGATGATATCTGCCAACACTTCCGCTTCAGCCAGATTATGCGTACAAATAACAATCGTTCGTTGAGATGATTTCAAACGCGCAATCTCATCACGCACCAACCGCGCCGACTCTGGGTCCATGGCCGAAGTCGGCTCGTCCAGCAGCAATACCGGCGGTTCATGCATCAACGCACGCGCCAATGCCAGTTTCTGCCGCATCCCTTTCGAGTATTCGCCAGAGCGCTGGTTGGCCGCTTCAGATAAGCCAAAATATTCCAGCAAATAATCGATGCGCGCCTTCCGAGTCGTCGAATCAAGGCGATAGACCTGGCCGAAAAAATCAAGATATTCCTTGCCTGTCATGCGTACATAGAGCCCATGTTGCTCGGTCAGCACCCCGACCGAAGCGCGCACATCTGCAGCTTGTTTGACAACATCATAGCCATTGACCTGTGCCCACCCGCGCGTAGGATTGAGCAATGCTGTCAACATACGGACGGTGGTCGTCTTGCCTGCGCCATTCTGCCCGAGCAAAGCCAATATCTGCCCCGGCTTAACCGTTAACGATACACCGTCAACAGCCTTGAATTCATCAAAATGTTTCGAAAGATCTTTTGTCTCTATCATTACTTCACAGGATACTACTTAAATACTTGAATGAAACTTACAGTTTCATAAGGGCTAATCGCATCGATGAGTTTATTGAGCGCGATCAGCATAGCGGTTGAACATACCCACGTCAATAAGACAAGGGTCATCTGATACTGTAATTATTCATATGCCGTTATTTCTGGCTGATTTCTTCCCGGTGACGCCAAAAAAGCGCTAATGCCGATAGTATCGCTACAACCGCCATTGCTACCTGATTGGCATTGACCCCGCTTATCATAGCGGCATCCAGCCTCAAAAAGTCCAGCAGGAAGCGCCCAAGGGGGTAGATGATCAAATAGACCAGAAAGATATCCCCGTGTTTGATTCGGTCACTAAATCGGCGCGTCAACCAGATCAGCAGAGCCATGTTTGCCAGGTTCCAAAGTGACTCATACAAAAAAAGTGGATGATAATACTCTTGAGTTTCAAAACCAGCAAGCCGATGTAAAGGGTCTATATAGATTTTCCAAGGAAGATCAGTTGGGGCGCCGTATAATTCCTGATTTACAAAATTTCCCCAGCGACCAATTGCCTGTCCCAATGCAAGACTGGGAGCGGCAATATCGGTCCACTCGGCAAAGTTCATGCCATGTCTGCGAGTGAAAAAGAATAACGTCACAACACCACCAATAACTGCGCCGGGGATACCCAAACCCCCGTTACGAATATTGATCAAGTCAAATGGATGGGTCAGGTAGAACAGGGTAGTTCTACCCTCCGCAATAGCCGATGGAGAAGGTGTAAACACATGCCATAACCGCGCGCCAACAACGCCACCGATAATCAGCCAGATCAGCAAATCCCAGACAATTTCTGAATCATGGCCGCGACGCCTGGCTTCTCGCGCAGCCAACCAACCGCCCGCCAATGCCCCCAGCATGATAATAATGCCATAGAAACGGATAAAAACGGAGCCTAACTGAAATCCTTGTGGCATGATAATTTACCTTTAAATGTTTTCATTTCATTTGCGCATGTGCCTGCTTACGGACAAACCAAATGCGTTGCAAGGCGGTGAAGTTCGCTAAAATCGCCAAAATCCAAAGCGCTATCATCGGCTTGTTGAAAACCAATAATGGCGCTAATACAAGGTAGCGCTCTGCGCGGGTCAATATACCAACCTTAGCCTCGTAGCTCAAACTCTCTGCACGCGCCCGCACATAAGAAACCAACACCGAGCCGGCAGCAGCAGCAAAAGCCAACACACTACCCAGAGCATTCCCTTGACCAGCAAAGTGGTACATCAATCCACCCAAGATTGCCAATTCTGCATAGCGATCGCTGACCGAATCCACAAAAGCACCGAAGTCACTTGGGTCACCGCGCAAGCGCGCCATGGTGCCGTCTAAACCGTCGATAGGGGTCATGACCAGTACGATCCACCCACCAATTACCATCTTTCCTTGAGAGAGAAAATATGCGCCCACAAAATTACCAAGCATCCCTAAGCCCGTCATCATATTGGGTGTCATCCCGATACTGAGAAAGAATTTCCCTAACGGGTCAATCACCCATTTAAACCAGGCGCGTAATCGATCAGTCAACGTTATAGGTGTTCGAGCACTATTAGTTTCCACAAATGCCACTCCTACGATAGATATTCATAATTTACATTCCTTCCGTTCAATCATCATCAAGTTCGTCATCAGGATCTATCAACACATCCCGTTCGCGGCCGCCACCTTGTGATGGGCCCACAATGCCCATCTCCTCCAACTGATCAAGCAGACGCGCTGCGCGTGGATATCCGATACGTAAACGGCGTTGCAGCAGAGATGCAGAAGCCCGCTGCGTTTCCTGGACAAGGGAAATTGCTTCCGTTATCAAAGAATCATCCCCACCTTCTGTCGGTTCCTGCAATAATTTCTCCCAGGGCGGCTCATCATCTAATGGCAGTTCACTGGCTTTTTGCCAATGCGTAATTAGCTTTTCAATTTCCTGGTCAGTGACCATCACACCCTGCGCGCGTAATGGGTTGCCAACTTCCGGGTTGAGGAAGAGCATGTCGCCGCTTCCCAGTAAAGTTTCTGCCCCCGATGTATCTAAAATAACTCGTGAGTCCACCCCCGAGGCAACTGCAAAGGCCAAGCGTGCAGGGAAATTAGCCTTAATAAGACCCGTCACCACATCCGTGCTGGGACGTTGAGTAGCTACCACCAAATGGATTCCGGTTGCACGCGCCATCTGCGCCAAGCGCACAAGGTTGTGCTCGGTCTGATCTGGCGCTGACATCATCAAATCTGCCAACTCATCGATAATAACCACAATACGAGGTAATTTTGTTGCGTCTCCGCGACGCGCTAATTTGCGATGGTAGCTATCCAGATCGCGTGCCTTAGCACCTTCCAGCAGGCGGTATCTGTGTTCCATCTCAACCACCACCCAGCGCAACACACCCATGATACGGTCGATGTTGGTCTCTACCTTTCCGTACAGGTGGGGCAAGCCATTGTAGCGTAGCAACTCAACCATTTTCGAATCGATCATGATCAAGCGCAACTCTTCGGGTATATTGTTCATCGCCAGGCAAGCAGCAATGGAAGTTATACAGACCGATTTACCAGAACCTGTAGCGCCAGCGATTAACAAATGTGGCATTCGAGAAAGATCAGCTACCAGCGGGTGACCGGAGACATCTCGGCCCAGCGCAATGGCTAACGGCGAATTTGCCTTGTGAAAAGTTTCGGTTTCCAAAACGGGACGCAAGCGCACAACCGAAGTACGCGAGTTTGGAACTTCAACGCCCACATACGGTTTCCCTGGAACCGGTGCTTGAATACGCAAACGCTCCGCCGAGAGCGCCAGAGCCAAATCCTTTTGCAAGGCAGCAATCTGCGCCACACGCACCTTCATTTGCCGGGCATCCTCTTCAGCGGAACCTGTTTTTTTGATAAAGCCTGGCTGGACTGCAAACTGCGTTACGGTTGGGCCAACACGAAAACCGATCACTGTTGCAGGAATACCAAACTCGGACAGCGTCTTCTCAATCAAACCTGCAATTTGATTGATGGTTCGCTCGTCGGGACGAGAAGCCCGCTCGTCAGATAAGATTGTCAGTGGAGGCAAATTCTCATTGCGTGGGAGCGGTTTGGCTGGACGACTATCTTGCGTTTCTGGCGCGCGCAAAGACTTGCGGAATTCAGGCGGCAGGGGCTTAGGTTTCTTTTTAACTTTTTGAGGCTTCTCAGATGGGGGTTCTTCCTGTAGCGCTTGCACAGCATCAATCTCCGGTTCAATAACCGACGCATCTCCTGCAAGTCGCAACAGCCAGTATTCCACGCGAGCCCATAAACCAAAAGCACTCATGGCAGCCAAGATCCATAAGACAACCAAAATGATCGTACCCAAAATGTTCCCGGCCAACATCCAGATTAGGGTAACAAGCCCCCATCCGACACGTCCACCGTATTTATCAGAATCAGGTGGCTCGCCAGATAATATTCCTAAAACGGCCAGCAGGCTTATAGTCAGGAGTAGAACGAGTTCGATGGAAATGAAGCGTCCGAGCGAGATTACGTTCTGATCCCAACGCATGATGATAATTCCCAACAACCCAATTGAAATGGCAATGAGATACCCCCCCCACCCAAACCAGGTTGTAAGTAATCTCACCCAGGGCGTAATCAGTGTGCCTTGTGCCCAAGGAGCGGGTTGTGTGTTTTGATCCTGGCTAGTCCCTATTAACACCAAGAAAGTTATCAACGCAAATGCTAATAAAAGAATGCCAGTAGCATCACGAGAAAAACGTCCGAAGTGCAGGTTTAGATTCAGCAAACGGTCAAGCCAATCATTACCCGGCTCTTCCATCTGATGGAACTTCCTGCTGCGCAACTTTGATATTTTTTCAGGTAGCCGCGCCCGACGTTTTTTTTCAGACATTATCCCCATCTAGGTTGAGGCTGAGCCCCATACGCTGGTTGATCGCATCAACATGCAGAATACGCACCTGAACTTCCTGTTCTTCCCCTACTACATCACGAACCATTTTGCCACCATCCAGTGGCATCTCAGATGCATGGATTAAGCCTTCTACCCCGGCTTCCAAACGCGCAAATGCGCCATAAGAAACCACACTGGTAACAACGGCGGGCACAATCTGGCCAACGGCAAATTCTGTATCTGCTTTTTCCCAGGGATTGGGGAGCAGGCGCTTTAGGCTGAGAGCCACCCGACAACGTTCGGGGGAAATTTCGAGTACCTGGGCTTCAATATCCTGCCCGAGTTTCACGATCTGGCTGGGGTGAGCAACCCGTCCCCAGGAAAGTTCAGAAATATGGATCAAGCCTTCTACCCCGCCCAAGTCAATGAAAACCCCGAAATCCGTAATATTGGTTACAGTTCCAGTGATATTTTGCCCCGGCTCCAGCGTGTTGAACAAATCCATGCGTTTGCCGGGTTCAGCCAATGCGGCACGTTCCGAGAAAACAACTCTTCCATCTTCAGGTGCGCATTCAATCACTTTCAAGTGAAGCGTGCGGCCAACATAGGACTCCAACCCATCTTCACGGTTCTGTTTTTCTGAATTGGCAGCCACATCCACCAAATGCGAGTACGGAACAAATCCATACAAACCATCGCCTTCTACTAGCACACCACCCCGGTTATAGCCAGTGACTTCTAAATCAACAATACGGTCTTGATGGTACAGTTCGCGCACTTCATTCCAATCTGGATCCTGTTTCTTGCTTTCAGCTTTTTCCAGTTCTTCGACTTTTGACGGCTTCTGCCTGGCAACTGGAGTTGAATAACGCTCCTCTTCGGCCAACACAGAATCCCACCAACTTTCATCTACTTCTGGCACTTCTGACATTGGCTTTTCATTTTTTCGATATGCAACCATTAAGGTCTCCTTCCCTACCTCGTTTGCTGAGACTCAGTCTCCATTTCAATAATGGCACGTGCAACGGCTTCTACTGCTACACGTTGTTTCCGATACAAGTCCGCTTCGGACATCGCCAAACGGGATGCAACATTGCGCACTTTGTGCCCCTCAATAAATTTCATTTCCAAGATGTTATATAGAATCCATTCTGTTGTAAATCGGCGCTCTCCTTCCGGCTTAACCTGGTCAACAGCCCTGCGTAATAATGCGCGCAAAGCATTGGATGTGTTGCCTTCATACTCTCGTTCCAAAGCACGCACTACGCGCAAACCCATCAAAGGATTGTTGGTCAACTTGGGGCCGCCCCAATAATGTGTCAGTGCATCCTTTACCCAGTTCACCAGGTCGGTTTCTGGCGGCATGTCATTTGAAAGCAAATTAACGCGCGAGTCATAACGGCCGACAGCACGCAAACGCTGTAGCATATCTATTTGCGGTTGCAAATCTTCCAAAGAGCGAAAAACGCGCTGTTGCAACTGGCGATCTTCCAGAGCAAAGGCAGCCCGGTCGGCTAAAAGCCAGAGCGCGTCGCGTTGATCACTGTCAATTTCGGAAGGTTGATCTGGTTGGCGTGCCACCCCTAAAAGCCCAAGCAGCGTTGGTATCTCATCACGGTCCATATCATTTTGGCGACGTTGACGGAGAGGCAATATCCAGAAATCACCCCATATGAACTCTTGCCGCTCATCGCCGTTAGCATGTTCGGCTTTCTGCAGCGCTTCTGTCAAATCTTGCTGATCGATCAACTTGCGGTTGCCAGCCACAACAATCATCGACAGGCTATCCCCATCCAGCGCAGCAACGAAGGTGCTGGGCGATTGCATGTGGTCACGTACCGCTGCCAACACTGTTTCGAGAAATTGCTGCATATCGCCCCGTGTGAGCAGGCGCTCCTCTATATTCTGCAACAGCTGTAACTCTGCCCGGTCGCGTCCAAAGAACAACCAGCGCTCCCACAATGGAGATACTAACGTAATCAAGTGTTCCAGCAATAATATAGAAACAACTACAGCCAACGGTACAAAGGCCGAATATTCCTGCTGAAAGAAGAGTCCGCCGCCGCGGCGAACGACCGTCATCAGGCCAAGTGTCACCGAGGCAGTGACCGGCCCGCGCATGATCCACTTGAATAAGCGGCTTTTCACCAGGCGATCCGGCCAGGAGACGCCAAAGAACGCCACCGCATAGGCCATGACAACCACCAATCCACCTACCAGCAGATTTATGATCGTCGCGGCGCTCCAAAACATGAGTGGATATTTTGCCGCCAGTGAGTACCCATACAACATGTATGGATATGAGCCCAGAGCAGGCGCTGTTGCCCCGGCCATCAGGTATAACATACGCCGCTGCCCGGAGCGGGTCAACATACGAGAATAGGCGCGCGCGAAATTGATACCAGCCAGGACCATCGCGGTGATGTAATAGAGGGTGAAAACCTCAGTCCAAGATGTCCGTTCAAGGTGAGGAGCAGGCTGCCCGTCCGGGACGAAGCGCCCAACCAGATGGCCCGTGCTTAGTAACAGCAGGAATCCTGCCGAAACCAGATACATCAAACGCACGGCCATCCTGCGACGTCCGCGCGAAGGGCGCCCGGCCGTCACCAGGAGAGCGTCTGAAAGATGCAAATAAGAAGCAGGCAGGAAGACAAGGCCAATCCACTGCAAACGCAAAAGCAGGTCAATTCCCCATCCTGGCATATCTTTATTTTGCAGTGCCTCAGTGGTAAATACGACTACGACACAAAGAAGGATGACGGCAAAAGAGCGTGCCACACGATCGCGCAGGTTAAATGATAAGGCGTATAGAAACAAAGAGAAGGCGGTGATGGCAATTCCCGCCGTCAGAATTTGATTGATCGTTTGTATCCCCGCCAGATCCCCGCCAGTAAACTGTCGGTCCAACCGTTAAACATAATCCTTCCCAGAACTACAATAAGGATCTCCCAAAAAATAGGGCCACGTCTTGTGTGACGTAGTAATGGTCATTATACCCGCAGAATTCAAATCCGAACTTGTGTGCCAGGCGAATAGCGGGATGATTTTTAGACGACATTTCCAAGAAAATATCCCGCGCGCTTCGAGCCGAAGCCCAATCCTGCGCAGCATTTAATAGGGCACTGCCAACACCCTGACGCCTGCTGCCAGCATCCACCACGAGATCCGTAATCCAGACCGTAGTGGCGTGGCTGTGCTCGAGAAGGCAAACGTAGCCAACCGACTCATCATTCACCAGGGCCATAAACGTTTCAGAACGTTGTGTCCACTCGTCGGCCAAAGCATGTGGATCGCGCGGATAGGTCACACCGACAGGACGCGGTAATCGCACCTCTCGAAATCCTGCCAACACCTGACCATTCTCCTTGCGTAAATCCAACTGCCAGACATAATCACTGGCGCTGGCGTGATCAAGCTTCATCAGCTGGGGTATATCTGTTGCAACTGCCGGTCGAATGCGAATGTTACTCAAGAAGAAACCTCCAAATGCTAAGGTGCACTTACGCGAACGGAGATCACACAGGGTGGAAGCGCCTGACCCTGATTATCGGTCACTTCCAGGCGCAATTGATAATCGCCCGGTGTCAACGATGAAGTATCCCACAGGCCTAAATCACCATTTCTGACGGTTTCCCTACCCGCCGAGATGGTCGCCCATGCTTCAGCGCCTTGTGGCGAAACCTCATATTTATAAAATCCGAAGTTGTTGATATCGACTGTGCCAACGAGTGTAACCGTACCACTAACATTTTCACCCGGCTCAGGTGACGTCACAATAAGTTCGTCCGGAACACAACCAACGCTTTGTTCAGATGGCTGATCTAATATAGGAGCTACTGTGGTTGCCCCAACAGATAAATCGCCAGAAAGAGCGCTTTCTGTTTGATTCAAAATATCAAGGGTAGGGGTGACCAACATATCGGATGCAGGCAAAATCGGAACCATGAAGGAAGTCAGAAACAGCTCGCCAAAAAACAGGAAAAGGATGAGTAACGAAACTATCAGGGACTGACTTAGGCGACGCATAGCAAATTCACGTTCCAGACCAAACACCGAATCGCGCCACTCACGCCAAGATTTCCAAAGCCAGCGAAAGGCGAACAAGCCACCTAGGGCTAGCAGAATATATATCAGCCCTTCGTATGTGGCTAAAAAACGATAAACAGCGTTCATGCCAATCCGTTTTATATAGTCTTTAAAACGCCGCGAATGATCGCTTCCATTTTGGGTGTAATCACTTTGCCCGCCTCGATCACTTCTTCGTGTGTTGTTATTGTTGAGCCATCAAGATTAGCTTTGTTACTGATACCTGAAAGCCCCAGTGAACGCAAGCCGCCATGGTTGGCAACAATCACTTCAGGCACAGTGGACATACCAACCGCATCTGTGCCGGCCAGACGCAAGAAGCGCAAATCTGCCGGAGATTCAAAGGAAGGACCACTTAGCCCACAATAAACGCCTTCTCGAAGGGTAATGCCTTCTTCTTCGGCAATTCTTCTAGTAACTGCCATCAATTCTTTATCGTAAGCCTGGCTCATATCAGGAAAGCGAGGTCCAAGTTCATCCAAATTAGGCCCCATCAATGGGTTCAGGCCACTCATCCCCATCAGGTTCAGGTTATCGGTAATCAACATCACATCGCCGGGGACAAAATCCGGGTTCACACCGCCAGCCGCATTTGTCACGATCATCATCTCAAGCCCTAGCCGCAGCATAACACGTACAGGCAAGGTGATGTGCGACATGGAGTAGCCTTCATAAAAATGTGTGCGGCCCTGCATCACAAGAACTGGTTGATCTTCTAATTCACCGATTACCAGTTGCCCAACATGTCCTTCTACGGTTGAAACCGGCCAATGTGGCAATTCTCCGTAAGGGATGGTAATGGCATTTTCAACGGAAGCAGCCAGGTCGTTCAGTCCCGAACCGAGTATGATTCCCACACGCGGCTTGATATTGATTTTTGCGCGAACAGCATCCGCTACCTGGTCAATCTGTTCAAGTGTATAGTAGGATTGCATAGGTCACCTAATCTTTGAAATTTTCCTGGAAAAACGCACGTAACGGTCTCTTGACAATCCCCGCCACGTCTTAGAAATTATATCAGAGATTTTTTAACGCCATCTCCCAAAAAGACTCTATCATTTTGACCTCAAACAGAGAAACTGTAGTAAATTTAAGCAGTATATGAAAGCAAAGTTGTCGTCTCCTGACCATGAGGAAAGCGAGTATAAAAGCTCACCATTTAGCGAGTGGAGTCAATGGATTACCCGTTCGCTCAAATCATTTACTTCCCCATCCCAAAGCCTGCGCACCAGGGTTGAAATTCAATCGGAACAGATCGCAGCACTCAGCCACCAGCTAGGCAAAGAAAAAAAACGCACCGCGCAACTAAATCTTCTGGCAGAACTCAGCCATCAACTCGATGCTCAACTTGATCAATTTGTTGCCGCACAATTAGCTGTAAATACACTTCAACGCGCACTTGAGTGCAAACACGTAGCCATCTTTGAAAATGAAATTGAACGACTAGAATTCTCAATCATGTCGTTGGCAGGTAATTTTCTCCCAACAGGATATCGTCAGAGCGCCTCACAGGGGTTACTTGGTCGCACTTTACGCTTACGAAAGACACAGGTTGCTAATGATACTGAACTAGATCCAGATTTCATTCAACCGGAAACATCTCACACCCTGTCTGCTTTTGCCGTGCCGCTGGTTTATCATGGACATGTAAAAGCCATTCTTGAAGTGGGTGATGATAAAGTAAATGCCTTTAGCAGCCACGATGTTCATCTGGCTGAAATGGTTGCAACTGAGTTGCTTCGGGCCTGGGAACGTTCAAGTTATCATCAAAGGCTAACAAATCTGATCAAGGCGGGCATTTCGCTTTCCCCATTGCTGGAACCTCAGGGAACAATCAAGGGGGTCGCGACGATTGCCCGTGAGACTTTGCAAGCCCGGTTTACTTTTGTTACGATGCTGGATCAGGAAGGGAGTTTTTCACGTACAGCGTTTTCTGGTAATGCACCGCGCCTGCTAAATTCCTTAAACAAAAATCCGATTGATGACACTACAATCCAGGCGGCTTTATATGCTTATGAAGCATTTCGCGTTCGAGATATACGAAAATATAGCAAAGCTTCGCACATTGAAATTGACCATAATGGATTAAGGAGCTTGCTGGCGATTCCTATTCGACTGCACCGTTTAAGCATCGGGGCCATTTTAGCTTTCGGAAAACAGGGAGAAATTTTTTTCAGCGAGAATGACGAATCCCTGGCTAGTTTGCTATCGTCACAAGCAGCAAATGCAATTGAATCCACCTGGCTATATCAGGAATTACGCAACACCCTCAGTACAACCACTCAACTGTATAACTTAAGTGTAGATATTATCAAGGCGGAAGAGTTGCAACAGGCGGTTTTCCATATCGCAGAAACCTCTACAAAAGTTGCCAATGCGTCTGTCGCTGGTATTGTGCTTTTCACAAAAGATGGACAAATCGAAGCAGAGGTAGAAGTTGATGAAAGCGGCGCGCACTCCGGCACACATCACCCAATGGATCTAATCCAGCAGACACTTCAATCGGGTCAAACCGTTCATGTAACACCGGATCAAGTATCAGCCACTATCTGTTTTCCTCTGCAAACCCCTCTCCGAAAATACGGTGCTCTCTGGTTGGAAGTTCCAAAAATACGAGACTATTTTTCCCGTCATGCTTCTAATATGCAAACGCTGGCCAATCAAGCTATACTTGCTCTAGAACGCTCTATTTTGCTGGCCGAATCGCAACAACAGGCAAAAGCAATTGAACTGGCTTATGATGAATTGGAGCTTTCGTATGACCGAACGCTTGCAGCTTTGATGTCGGCATTAGACGCCCGCGATCATGAAACAGAAGGTCACAGCACAAGAGTTAGCAAGCTAACCTGCCTGCTGGGTATAGAACTTGGTTTAGATGCAATCTCATTAAAGGCGCTTGAGCGAGGTTCACTTCTTCATGATATTGGGAAAATCGGCATCAGCGATACGATCTTGCTCAAACCAGCATCTTTGACCAAAGACGAATTTGAGATTATGCACATGCATCCTGATATTGGAGCACGTATTGTTGATGGTATTCCATTCCTGCAAGATACCTTACCCGTTATTCGTTATCATCAAGAGCGCTGGAATGGTAGCGGGTATCCGGTTGGATTAAGCGGCAAAGACATTCCACTTTTCGCACGCATTTTTGCGATTGCGGATGCATTTGACGCATTGATCAGCGACCGTCCGTATCGCAATCGGATTCCTGTCAGAGATGCGATGGCTTATTTGAAGGAGCAGGCTGGCATCCTGTTCGACCCGGAAATTGTATCCGCATTCGAACAGATGCTGGAAAAGAACAATCTTGAGGAATTGGGGCAATGAAACTGCCAGGGATTCTTGCAGACAACGTAAAACGTCAGAAAGATATTGGATACGTTTTACCATCGTCCATAGCCGCTTCTATTATTTTTTTAGCAATTAGCTTCGATGTAATTTTTGGTAATTATCCTGAAAATACAAAAGGGGTGGCTGTGATAAGCATAGGCTTTGGCGGTAGTGTTTACATCATTTTACAAATCTTTCTGGTTACTCCACGAATACAAAAATATCGGTCTCTTTACGTTTGGGTAAATGCTGTTATCAGTGGCCTGGGTTTAAGTTTATTGTTTATTGCCCTGGACGAAGCACACCACACCTTATTTGATGTACTTTTGATTTTAGCCGTAACTTCAACAGCCATCCTCTCTGGCCGTGGCCCTACTTATCTCCTAATTGTAATTAGTAGTGGGGGCGCTTGTCTCTTGGCGCATCAAGGGAAATTGACAAGCCTTACAGATTGGACGATTCATCTCATGCCAATGGTTGTATCAGTGGTTATCACAGAAACTATCTTACGTCTGCGCCAGGCAACTCAAAAACAAATCCATCGGCTTGAAATGATGAACACCTTTAGCCAACAAATCAATTCATCGCTCGAAACCGGACAGGTTCTTTCTATCCTTAATGCTGCCCTACAGAAAGCGATCGACGCAGATTCTTACTATGTGGGCCTGGTCGATACAGATACGATCCGTCTGGACTTATTTTATGATAGCGGTGAATATTTCAATGATGTCAAAATTCCATTGACCGGTACGTTTTCTGGCTGGGTGATAGAAAATCAAAAGCCGTTGTTCTTGCCCGACTTGCGAGAAGATGTTCAGTTAGAGGGCGTACAAAGGATGCAAGTTGGAAAAACAAAACCCAGCCTGTCCTGGATGGGCGTTCCAATGAAAACCGCGCATATCACCGGTTTATCTGCCGTAGGTTCATACAAACCAAACGCTTTCAGCCAAGCTGACATGGAACTCCTCTCCAACCTGGCTCAACATGCTGCACTTGCACTAGACAACACAGTTCACCACCAGCGAGTAGAAGAGCAATCCAGGCTGGATAGCCTGACAGGTACATATAACCACAGATACTTTCTTGAGGCTTTACAAGATCATCTTGAGCAGATAAGCCCAAACGGGCAAGTCATTAGCTTAATCATGCTGGATATCGATTACTTTAAACAATACAATGATTCGTTTGGTCATCAAGTTGGTGACGAAATCTTGATAAAACTGTGCAAAACTATTCAGCAATATATAAAAAAGACCGATTTTGTAGGTCGCTGGGGAGGAGAAGAATTTGCCATCGCCCTGCCCGGTGCCAGAGGCGATGAAGCCCATCAAGTAGCGGAACGGGTGCAGAAGTCCATGCAGAGCATGATTCTCGTCAACCCGAAGCAAGCGCAAATTCCAGCCCCGACCGTGAGCCAGGGTATTTCCGTCTTTCCGGATGAGGCAAACGATATTGATCAGCTTATCTACCTTGCCGACCAGCGGCTCTACAATGCTAAAGAACGAGGCCGCAACCAGATCGAGCCGAATCCATCTCACTGGGGAAAGATTCAATCTTCAAAAAGAAAACGCGGTGCACCAAATTAGCACCGCGCATTTCATCATATGGTTTGACTAATTTAGGACAGCCTCAAAAGCTGCGATTACACGCTTGACGCTTTCGCCATCGATCCAATAATGCGTCACCAGCCGAAAACGCCGCGACCCTGCTACTCCTGCCAAGACACCGTGTTCTTTCATCTTTTCTGCTATTTCATCAGCGGACATCTCAACCTCATCGCTTAAATTCATGAAGATCATATTCGTGGCAGGTGTGCCTTCATCCAGAACAAGGCTCCGGTTCTTCCTCAGACCTTCGGCCAGCGTGCGCGCCCGGACATGGTCATCGCCCAGACGGGGTACCACTTTCTCCAGCGCCACGATCCCGGCCGCTGCCAGAACCCCGGCCTGACGCATCCCACCACCCAGCATCTTGCGGATACGGTGAGCCTTTTCGATAAACTCTTTCGTCCCGCACAACACTGATCCGACCGGTGCTGAAAGCCCTTTGCTCAAACAAAATGTGACCGAATCCACCGGTGCAGTCAATTCTTTGACATCCACACCCAACCCCACCGCCGCATTGAAAACGCGCGCACCATCTAAATGGACTTGCAATCCACGCTCGTGTGCAAACTCTGCCACCTGATGAGTGTACTCCACCGACAGGCACTTCCCACCGCAGCGATTCTGCGTATTCTCGATTGTTATCAAACGCGTAATCGGCTGATGCGGGTCATCATAGCGGATCGCGCCTTTAATCTCTTCCAGTGCAATCGTACCATCGGGCTGATTTGGCAACTGACAGGAATGCACCCCGCCCAACACGGATATGCCCCCGGCCTCGTACCGGAAGGTATGCGCTTCCTTCCCCAAGATTACTTCATCGCCGCGCCCACAATGTGCCAGTACTGCTGAAAGATTGCCCATCGTTCCTGAAGAAACGAACAGCCCGGCTTCGTGACCGGTCATTTTAGCGGCCATCTCCTGCAGGCGATTGACAGTGGGGTCATCCCCATAGACATCATCACCAACTTCCGCCTTTGCCATGGCTTCACGCATCTCAGGCGTGGGCTTGGTTACGGTGTCGGAGCGCAGGTCAATATAGTCCATAGTTTTCTCCTTTAGCGGTTGTGTAAAAACAATTTCTTATTTTCAAAACATCAAAGTTTTTTCCAGGTTGTTAGCGAAGCGAATCCAAAACTTCTTGTAATTCTTCTGGCAACGGCGCATCAAATGTTTGTATATCTTCCTCCCCTGGCAAGATAATCTTGAGTTTAATCGCATGCAAAAAATGTCGATCAAGCTCAATCAATTGCTTTCTATGCCCGTAAATCTTATCCCCTACGATCGGGCACTCCAAAAACATACAATGCAGCCTGATCTGGTGAGTCCGTCCGGTGTGTGGATGGAATTCCAGCAGGGTATGTTTTTCAAACGATTCCAATGTCACATACTCAGAAACTGCCTCGCGCCCCTTGCCCGGCGGCAGGATCGCCATCTTCTTGCGATGGCTGGGATCACGCCCGATCGGCGCTTCCACCCGCCCGCTGGGTGTTGGCGGCGCACCATCCACCAGCGCCAGGTAGGTCTTCTCCACCTTCCGCAGACGGAATTGATCCTGCAGCCAGCGGTGAGCGTGGTCATTCTTTGCAAGCAGAATCAGGCCCGAGGTTTCTTTATCGAGGCGGTGGACAACGCCCGGTCGTTCCTCGCCGCCGATCCCTTCGATATCCGGGTCATAACCCAGCACGGCATGCACCAGCGTCCCGGTATCGTGCCCGGCGGCAGGATGCACTACCATCCCGGCCGGTTTATTTATCACTAACAAATCATCGTTCTCAAAAATAATGTCGAGCGGAATATCCTCCCCAACCAGTTCGCTCGGCGCAGTCGGCGGTATGACCACTTCCACCCGCGCACCCGGCTCCAACTTTTGCCCGGCCTTTTTCGCCGGAATGCCATCCACACGAATAAAACCGTCCTTGACCAGCTTTTGCAAACGAGAGCGCGAAAACTCGGGCAGGCTCTCCACTAAAAAATGATCGAGCCTCTCTTCCTTTTCTTTCCGGAATTCAAAAACCTCGCGTCGATCTGGCATCCGACTCATTCCTCGGACAGCACAACCTGCTCCCCATCCACCCCCGCATCAGACTCAGCCCGGGCCCGTTTTGCTGCTCGTTCGCTGAGCCACACTCCCAAGATCAACACTGCTGTTCCGACGGTGATAGCCGAATCGGCTATGTTGAAAACCGGGAACGTTCCAACCGAAATAAAATCCGTGACTTTGCCGTTGTGCATCAGACGGGAAATCAGGTTTCCAACCGCGCCAGCCAATTGTAAAGCTAACGCCAGCCGGAATATCCAGCCTTCCGATTCGATCTGGGGATAATAAAACAGGATCACGCCAATCACGATGAAGGCCAGCACAGTAAAGACTGGAGCTCCATTTTGAAACATGCCGAAGGCTGCGCCGCTGTTTTCCCAGTAGACAAGCCGGGCATACGGCATTAGCCACTGCAAACTATCTGGCAACCATTGCGTTGCAAAAGGAATATTCTCGCGCACCCACCACTTCGTCCATTGGTCGAGCGCCACTACGATGCCTGCTATTCCCAGCAGGCCTGCATACATGGATAAATATTTTTTCACGTTCACCTCGTGGAGAGAATTCTACTCGATGTTCCGACAAGCCCGCATTCTACCTTAGAAATACAAATTTCGGGCAGTTCCTACCCCCGTAAGAGGGGAAAACCGAGTCTCTTACCTGTGCGAAGCGCTTAGTTCAATATGCCTTGTGGTGCATTTATTGATGTAACCTTTGATCCTTGATACATGTTTCTCTTTTAGGAGTTACGCAGTTGAAGGTAGACATGCTAAACTGGTAGCATGAACCCACCGAAATGCGACGAAATGGATTACATCAATTTTCTGATAGCAGCACAAAATGTGTTTAGCAGTGTTGAAGCCTCGCGAACACATCCAGCGGAAGACGAACCACCAGCGCATGACGCCTACACGCGACTGCTGAAGCGATTGCCACCGGATAGCAAAATGCTGTGGCAGGAAGTTGAGCCAATGATCGAGAGAAAGGTTGGCGTTCTGGTGATTGATGACACCACACTGGATAAGCCGTATGCTTCGAAGATAGCGTTAGTTACACAACACTGGTCGGGCAAGCATGGTCGTGTGGTGAAAGGCATCAACCTGATCTCTTTGGTGTGGTCTGATACAGTCTGTCGGTTGCCTTGTGATTTTCGCATTTACAACAAGGCGCAAGATGGCTTGAGCAAGAACGATCATTTTCGAGACATGCTTCAACAAGCGGCGGAGCACGGTTTTGAGCCTGAACTGGTAGCTTTCGATAGTTGGTACAGCGGCTTGCCAAACCTCAAACAACTGCGAAACCTGGGTTGGCATTGGCTCACTCAACTTAAGAGCAATCGAGAAGTCAGCATTGATCGCACAGGGAACCGGCCCATTAGAGAAATCTTCATTCCAATTCAAGGATGTTTGGTTCATCTCAAAGGCTATGGCTGGATCAAGGTATTTCGGACTGTCGGCACAAACGGCGACGCTGAATACTGGGCGACCAGCAAATTGGCCATGACCATTGAAGAAGCTGCTTTCTATGCTTTGGACGCCTGGCAAGTTGAAGTCTATCATCGCGGCATCAAACAATATACTGGCATTGAGAACGCCCAATACCGTCTCGAAATCTCTCAACGCAATCATATTGGTCTGGCTATCCGTGCATTTGTGCGTTTGGAATTCCATCGCTTGCATTCAGGCATCTCTTGGTTTGAAGCAAAAACCAGTATTATTCGGTCTGCTATCCGCCAGTACCTTGCTCATCCAACCATCACTCTTCAACCAACTGCGTAAGTCCTATCTTTATTAATTTCTAAGAAATACTGGTTTGGCCGACCCTTATATTAACCACACATCCAACTTATCTACCACTTATCAAATCTAGTTATAATCTCACCCGTGTTCCAACGCATCCTGCGCATTCTCGACCTGATTATTTACGTGTTGCTCGCTATCCTGCTGCTCACGGCCAGCAATCCTATCTCCAATGAGCCGACGGGGCGTGCGCGCGCCTACACGCGCCCCATCGAATTCGATTACGTCAGGTGGAGTGTGGATGCCGCGCTGCTCAAGCTGCAAAGCGCTGCAACGGGTTTGCCATCCTACCTCAACCCTGAAGCACGCAAGCAGGCTGTGATGGAGTACCTGTTCATCACCGAACGCGTGCTGCAGGGCGAAGACCAACTCAACCGCATCTACGCCGATCCGGCCATCACTGACAAAGAAGCCGCCTCCGCTCATCTGCGAGCTGAAATGGATGCGCTCTATCAACGCCAGCAGCAATTGGCCCCGCTGGCCGAATCGATCCTGCAAGAGCAGGTCAGCGCGGTGCTGGCCGAATTGGATCTCACCAGCGGCGGGCAGCCCATCCCACCCGTGCTGTATCATTCCAGTGCCGTGCCAATGGGCCTGATCGTCTCCCCACGCGACCATATCGAACAACTGACCAACATCTCAGTACAGCCCAACTTGAGCGTGGACCAGCAGGCAACCTTGGAAGACCAGGTGGATGAAGCGCTGGATGTTTCCAGCCTGGTCGTCCCGATCGGCGGCGTGGGTGTGTATCCTACCATGGTCATGCGCGCCACCAACCTGCCCTGGCTGCTGGACACCATTGCCCACGAATGGGCTCATAACTTCCTGACACTGCGACCGCTCGGTTTCCTATATGACTCAACGCCCAAACTGCGCACAATGAACGAGACAACCGCATCCATCGTGGGCGGCGAGGTCGGTACGCTGACTATGCAGCGTTTTTATCCCGAGTTAGTAGACGCTTCGTCTCCACCTCTCCAGCTTGCTTCCGGCAAACCAGCATCCCCAAATCCCAAGGATGACCCGCCGGTCTTTGACTTTCGCGCCGAAATGCATGAAACACGTGTCACCACCGATGAATTACTGGCCGAGGGAAAAATCGAAGAAGCTGAAGCATACATGGAATCTCGGCGGGAAATCTTCTGGCAAAACGGATATGCCATCCGCAAGCTGAACCAGGCTTACTTCGCCTTCTATGGCGCTTACGCCGATGTGCCCGGCGGCGCTGCGGGTGAAGACCCGGTCGGCCCGGCTGTGCGCACCCTGCGCGTGCAAAGCGATTCGCTAGCCGATTTCGTCAAGCGCATTTCCTGGATGACATCTTTCGAGCAGTTACAGGAAGCCATCCAATAGAATTAACTTATGCAAAAATCAATATTTTCTTTCATTTTCATCACCCTCTTTCTTCTCACCGGTTGCGCCGCCGTGGACTCACCCACAACCCCCGCCCCCAGCGCCATATCGGCAGAACCGACCATCATCATACCTACTTCCCCTCCCACCAAACCTGCCTGCACCAGCCTGGAGTTGGAACCTACACCTGGCCCCGATGCCCCATCCCTGTTCCCGCCTGTCAGCGCGGAAGACTATGTACGCGGTTCAGACGATGCCGCAGTGACTCTCGTCATTTACAACGACTTTCAATGCACGGATTGCAACTACCTACCACTATCTCAAGAATTATTCGAAACTTATCCAGACGATGTGCGCATCATCTATCGTTATTACCCCTATGCAGCCATTTTCGATAAAGGCGAGCTAGCTGCGCGCGCCGCAGAAGCCGCTGCCTATCAGGATCATTTCTGGGAAATGCACGACCTGCTATTTGAGATGCAAGCCGAATGGGTTGAACTACCTGTGGATTCTTTCGAGGGTTGGGTCACAGCCCAGGCGGGAGAACTCGAGCTTGATCAGGCCCGTTTCACGGCTGACTTCAATAGTACGGCGGCAATTAAACGGGTCCAGAAATCCGCGGAAGAAGGCGCGCAGATTGGCATCCCGCGCTTGCCATTCCTTCTCCTCAATGGGCAAATCTACACGGGGTCCACTGCCTATGAAGCATTGAGCCAGGTCATCAGTCTGATCCTGCTGGGCGAACGCCAGTTTGCGGAGTGTCCGCCTATCTCCGTTGATGAGAGCGCGCAATACACTGCCACATTGCACACTGAAAAAGGCGACATCATATTGTTGCTTTTCCCGGAGAAGGCACCACTGGCGGTAAACTCATTTGTGTTCCTGACGCGCCAGGGCTGGTTCGACAACATCACCTTTCACCGCGTGCTGCCCGGTTTCATGGCGCAAACTGGCGACCCCAGCGGAACGGGACAGGGCAACCCCGGATATATGTTCAATAATGAATATGACCCCACGCTCAAGTTTGACGAGGCTGGCTTGGTAGGCATGGCCAACTCCGGGCCAGATACAAATGGCAGTCAATTTTTCATCACCTATGTGCCAGCCCCACACTTGAACGGCAACTACACGATTTTCGGGAGGGTGCTGAGCGGCATGGATGTGCTGGAACAACTGACACCACGCAATCCGCAGCCGGGCGCCAATCTGCCACCGGGCGATAAACTCATCAACGTCACTATCGAGGAGAAATAAATGGATTCACAACCCCGCGGCTCAGACTGGCGCTCCATCCTGCTGCTCATTTTCAGCGTGGGCGGCACGGTACTATTCATCAGCGCGGCAACAGGGACGCTCGTCTTGGCTGCAGCAGACAAAAGTGTTTTTCCAGAACCCGCTGCCTCGCCGATGGCGATCATTCTGACTGCGAGCACAATGATCGCCATCGGGCTGTTGCTACTTCCTATTGCCTGGTTGAGCCTGGGCCGCTTGCGCGGTCGAGATTTTAATGCATTCAGTTTCCCTGCGCTTCGCCCCTTTGGCTGGATTCTCATTCTATCGCTTTGGGTAATAACCCTATCATTGGCTTCACTTTTCCATGATTCTCCCGGCGCAAAATGGTATGTGCCCTTCCTGCACTTTTTCTCCATTGCTATTCCCCTCTACCTGGTTGTCCGTATTGGTATCAACCGCATTCCTCTCGGCTCCAGCCAAGGCGCCTGGAGCGTATTTGGAAGCGGAATGACACTCAGCCCGCTGCTGTCGGTCATTGCAGAAGGCATTGTCATCATCCTTGGATTGATTCTATTTGGTATGTATCTGGGGTTGAACCCGGAAAAGGCATTTGACATTCAACGATTTGTCAATCAAATCCGACAGGCACCTGATATGGATAGTTTGGTTATCCTTGTTGGGCCTTTTCTGAAAAATCCGTTGACTCTGCTAACAGTGTTGGCCTTCTTATCGGCATTCGTGCCGATTATTGAAGAAATCTTCAAATCGCTGGGCGTGCTGCTGGTAGCAGACCGTCTAAATACGCCTGCACAGGGATTCGCGCTGGGTGTGCTGAGCGGTGCTGGTTTCGCCCTGGCAGAAAGCCTTTTTGCCAGTGTTACCACCGATGCTACGTGGGCGCTTACATTGGGCATGCGCGCAATCAGCAGCACGATGCACATGCTGGCTACAGGCCTGGTTGGCTGGGGTATCGCTTACGCCCGGTTAGAAAAACGCTATTTCAGGCTGTTCGGCATGCTGTTGCTTGCAATCCTGCTACACGGCGCCTGGAACGCTGGTGCTGTCCTGGCAATGGCAGGAGGGGTAGGCGTCATGCTATCTATGCCCAATTTTGACATTTTCAGCTCTATCCTGATGCTGGGTGGAATTGGGTTAATCTTCACACTTGTTTCTGGTATGTATATTGCTTTGTTTTTATTAAATAAGCGCTTGCGAACCTCCTCCCAGTATCCCCATCTTGCAGAGGAAATAAATGAGTTGCCCCGCGTTCCCTCGCCAGGGGAACTGGACGGTGGGGTAAAATAGTTCCATGCCTTGGAACACGAAATCTACCCACACGCAGGCTGGCGACCTGGTTCAGTTGGTCGGCCTGCGGCACAAGAGTTTTATCTTCCCCCTCCAACCGGGCGGGGATTTCCATACCCACCGCGGCATTCTCAAACACGACGACTTGATCGGCCTGCCCTGGGGAACGCAAGTTTTCAGTCATCTTGGGGCAGCGTTCTTCTTGCTGCAGCCATCCATCGCCGATTTGCTGCTCGACTTGAAACGCAACACACAGATCCTGTATCCCAAAGACATCGGTTTTATTCTGTTCACGATGGGCATCGGGCCGGGACAAAAAGTGCTCGAAGCGGGAACAGGCTCCGGCTCTATGACGATCGCACTGGCATACACTGTTGGCGCGGATGGATGTGTGGTGTCCTATGAACAACGCGAAGAGATGCAAAACCTGGCGCGAAAGAACATCAAGCGCACCGGGCTCGCTTCGCGCGTGGACTTCAAGCTGCGTGACATTAAAGATGGATTTGACGAAACTGATGCAGACGCCTTCTTCCTGGACGTCCCCAATCCATACGACTACATCACACAGGTCCGCGCTGCGCTCAAACCGGGCGGATTCTTTTGTGGCATTGTCCCGACCACCAATCAGGCAGAAATGTTGCTGCGTGAATTGCAGCGAAACAAGTTCGCGTTCCTCGAAATGTGCGAGGTTTTACTGAGATATTACAAGCCAACGCCCTCCCGCTTACGTCCCACCGATAGGATGGTGGCGCACACCGGCTTTCTGATCTTCGGGCGGCGAATCGAACCCAGCGAAGACCCGCGCGCAAAGGAATTGCTGGCTGAACAAGCCCCACAAGACGAAGATTAGATGATGACTCTGGAACAAAACAACTCAGGCGCGATCTCCCCAAAAATTGATTGCCTGATCTGTGCAGCGCCGCTGGCCTATCACGCCACCACCCGTTCACATTCCTTCATGATGAACAAAATTATACAAATTTGATATGTAGTAGAGCCTCGCCTATGATACTCCCCGACCTGACAGAAAATTACATCGCCGAAAAACTAAAAATAGCGTGGGATCAAAATAAAGGCTCTGACCTATTTAACGAAGCCGACACCGCGCAAGATAAGGAACCAAAGTGCGCTGCAGTGCTGATCCCCCTGGCCTGGTTCGAGAACGATTGGCACTTGCTCTATACGCGCCGCACAAACAAGGTAGAAACTCACAAAGGACAGGTTTCCTTTCCGGGAGGTGCATGCGACCCTGGCGAAGAAATGCCTGAACAAACTGCCCTGCGCGAAGCCGAGGAAGAGATCGGTATGCATCCGCAAGATGTACGCGTACTCGGACGTCTGGGGCCTATGGTCACCATCACCAGTTTCCGGGTTACGCCGGTAGTGGGCGTGGTGAAATGGCCTTATGCCTTTCGCGTGGAAAATGCAGAGGTTGCGCGCGTGTTTACCATGCCGCTTTCATGGCTGGCCGATAAAAGTAATCGTTGGGAATTCAAACTGCCGGGCCGGGAGAACGGCCTGATTGTTTATCATCCTTTTGATGGCGAAATACTTTGGGGGGCCACAGCCATGATGACAGATATTTTTATGAGGGCACTGGGTTTATAGAGAGATTCTATTAGGTCGTCCTACGATCCCCTTTCGGGGACTGGCTGGCTCAGGACGACCATTTTAAACGGAAGCAGACTTCACCTAAGTCTGGTGCGGGGAAGCAAGTCAAACTGAATTACTCCTCAATATCTGGCTTAAAGCGTTCGGCTAATTCCTGCAATTGTGCAAGACTGATCGGTTTGAGCAAAACCAATTCGGCCTGATCTCGCAATTGGGCGGCCATATTGGCATCGGCAGTCGCCAGGAAAACACGCGTGTTAGATAATCGGTCATCAGAGCGGATTTGCTGTAAAAGAATATCTCCCGTCACACGGGGCATGTGCAAATCTAAAACGATAAGATCAGGAGTGATTTCAGTGAGGCGTTTTTGAGCAACTGCACCGTCTTTAGCTACTTCGACTTCATAACCGGCCCTTTCCAAGGCCCATTGGAAAATCGTAACTGTGTCTTCATAATCTTCAATGATATAACCAAGTGGTTTCTTGTTCATAGGATTATCCCTTCAAGCTTTTCTTTATTTCGAACCAGGTTCAGTCATCGGCTCAACATAAGGTAGGGTGACCGTAAATGCACTACCCTGCCCAGGCTCACTTTCAACACGCACAACGCCATCCAGAGCAGCCGTCAGGCGTTTTACAATCGAAAGCCCCAGGCCAACACCACTATGCTCGCGAGCTATGCTTTCGTCCACCTGGCTAAAAGGCTCAAAGATAGCGACCTGGTGCTCCCTTGCAATTCCGATACCTGTATCAGCCACACGCATGGCCCATCGTTTCTCATCTACTTTATACAAATCAACTGAAATCGAACCGGTCTTGGTAAATTTTATCGCATTGCGTATTAGATGAATGAGAATTTGTTCCACACTAGCCGAAACACCCCAAAGTCTATCTGGTAAATCAGGCGCAATTTGTACTGCAAAATCCAGTCCTTTTTGCCTCGCCCGCTTGCGCAAATCAGGAATCACTCTATCGAGAACACCGTCCGGAGAAAAGCTGTCCGCCTGCATGATAAGTATATCTTTGTCAAGCTGCGATTGTTCTAACAACTCGGAAAATGCCGCTTCCAGATATTTAGAGTTGACTGTTATGCGATTCAAGAGAGATTTTTGTTCCTCCGTCAGAGGGCTACGTGTGTCCATTTGGAGCATCTCTACCATACCTACAATCGCGCCCAAAGGGGTGCGTAATTCATGGCTTACCCGGGCAAGCAATTGTGACTTGATGTCACTGGCCTCCTGCGCCCAAATAGCAAGCTGCTGACTCTCAACCAATTTGAAGGACATCTCGCCTTCTCTGCGTTTTGCCTGCTCATAGGCACGTTGCAAATTGGTCATCACTAAAGCCAGCAATCCTATCATACCGATCAAGACCGCAGAAAATTCACCCCAGAAGGTCAGCAAGGTTATAGATTCTGGAACCGGGGGAAGTATATGCTGAGCATCAGCGTACACCAGCCAACCGGCATAGGCTATTGATGCCAGACCGAAACCAAGGGCGACCCAATTGCCAAGCAATAAACCCGCTATGAGAACTATTCCAAAATAAGCACTCAGTATCGAACCCCGCATCCCCCCTGACATATAGGTTCCAATTGAAACAACAACCATTAAAATAGAAACCAAGATAACACTGGCCAAACGAACGTATCCGTGGCGCATCAAAAATAACAACCCGACCGTTGCAAGAATCAGGACAAGTTCAACCAAAATGCGGCTTACGGTGGGAGTAATAATGAGGGTGGGAAGCGCAAAGACAACCACCGTCAACAGAACGAACAAGAGGATGGTGTTGAGCATACCGGCAACGCGCGTTTTTTCATCGTCAGCCGGGAAAACAGGTGGGGATAAAATTTTACGGATACGTGCCCACATCCTAGGCTCCTCGTCAACTATATAATAACCCGAATTTCAAGTAAAAACATCGGTAAATCAGTATAAAATAAATTATCATTCTTAAACAATGGAAATCTCATGACAAACTCATCCCTGAAAAACCAAACTGAAACCTATCTCAACCACCTGTGCCTCGAAATCCCAACCCGTCGTGTCGGCACGGAAGGCAACCAGGCTGCAAACAAATTCATCGCTGATGCATTTGAATCCTTTGGCTTCGAGGTCGAGCGCCAGCCAATCGAATGCATTGACTGGATTGAGAAAGGAGCGAGTCTCTCCTTAAACGGCGAGCAGTTCCAAGTTTTCGTTGGACCGTTCTCGCCCGGCTGTCAGATTGAGGCTCCGCTGGCTGTCGTCTCCACAGTGAAAGATTTGGAGTCGGCAGATATCCACGACAAAATCCTGCTGTTGCGCGGCGAGATCGCCAGCGAACAACTCATGCCCAAGAACTTCCCTTTTTACAATCCGGACGAGCACCAGCGCATCATCCGCCTGCTGGAGACGAAGGGCCCGGCGGCCGTTATCAGCGCGACCGGGCGCAACCCGGAACTGGCCGGGGCGGTCTATCCCTTCCCATTGATCGAAGACGGCGACTTTGACATTCCATCTGCTTATATGACCGAGGAAGAGGGCGCACGTCTCGCCTCCCGTGTAAACGAGATGGCTGCCCTCGTTATCCAAGCCGAACGCTGCCCATCAACCGGAGTCAACCTGGCTGCCAGGAAAGGTCGCACCGACACACGGGTAGTTATAAGTGCACACATGGACGCCAAGGACAATACGCCCGGCGCGCTGGACAACGCTGCGGGTGTGATTGTGCTGTTGCTGCTGGCAGAACTACTACAAGATTATGAAGGGGAATTGGGTATCGAACTGGTACCATTCAACGGCGAGGATCACTATTCAGCCGCCGGGGAGATCGCCTACCTGAAAGCCAACGAAGGCAGGTTGAACGAAATCCTGCTAAACATAAACATTGATGCCGCTGGTTATCATGGGAAGAAAAATGTTTATTCTCTTTACGAATGTCCAGATGAAGTGGTTGGTCTAATCCAAAAAACCTTCAAGGCAGGAAAAACTCTGGATGAAGGTGAACCCTGGTACCAGGGAGACCACATGGTCTTCGCCATGCAGGGTGTCCCGGCGCTGGCGATCACATCAGAAAGCTTTATGGAAATCGAGACAAAATTCGCTCACACACCCAAAGACCGCCCGGAGTTGGTGGATTGTGAACAACTTGTAGAGGTTGCAATAGCCCTAAACAAGTTATTACTAGAAATAGAGAAGAGCCAGGTTTCTTGAAAGACAGGAAAAGCTAGACAGGAAGGATGAAAAATGAATGAAGCAAGTAGATTTGAACCCCAGAAATTTTACCTGTATCTATTGATCGCTTTTGGCTGGAGCTGGTTACTGTGGCTGCCGAGCGTCATCATCACCCTCACTGACAACCAGTCATTGATGTACTGGATGCATGACGTCGAAATGACCTTTTGGCTAGGCTTGATCGCTATTGCTGGTATCTTTTCGACGTTCGGCCCTTTCGTGGCTGCGTTCACTGTCACAGGGCTGACCGAAGGCCGCGAAGGCGTCCGCAGGCTGTGGGGGCGGTTCTGGGACGCGCGTTTACCTGGTGCCTGGCTATGGATCAGTTTCCTGGTCCCATTCCTGCTAATCGCCTTACCCCGCTTCATCGTTATCCCCCTCGGATACCCATTACAACTTGCCTGGGCTTCCCAACCCGTTGTGCTTCTGGGTTGGTTTTTTAACAATTTCACCCGCTCGGGGGGCATGAGCGAGGAGTTCGGCTGGCGAGGTTTTGCACTGCCGCAACTCCAGGCCAGATGGAACGCATTGGTCTCCAGCCTAATTCTGGGCGTGATCTGGGCCGTGTGGCACTTACCGCTTTGGTTCCTCGCCGGTTCATCTCAACAGCGAACATCTTTTTGGCCATTCTTGGGCAATTTACTCCTTTTGTCCATCCTGTACACCTGGGTCTTCAACAATGCAAAAGGGAGCATCCTGGTGGCCGTGATCTTCCACGCGATGGCCAACACGGCAGCCCAGATGTTTCCCGTCCCAACAGACAATTTGTTTTACTGGGTTTTACTCGGCTTGACAGTAGTGCTCGTCGTGGCATTCTATGGTCCCAGGAAACTCGTTCGTAACAA
>WOR8_10000479_pt1 | contig 41149 bp, 32 predicted proteins | sample DeeMarSeWOR38_10_FD_19890 | JGI IMG/M metagenome (IMG submission 19890)
CATGTGGCCGGGTCGGTCCTCGGCAACGGCGACCTTTCAGGCAGCAATCCTGCTGCCAGCGACTACAGCAATTCAAGTTCTTACATTGGCATGGCACCTGAAGCCAGCCTCGTGTTTCAGGCGGTAGAAAATAACACAACAGGAGCGTTGTCGGGTATTCCTAATAATCTGAACACGCTTTTCAATCAGGCGTTCGGTGCTGGAGCCAGCATCCACACCAACAGCTGGGGGGCTTCGGTTTACGGGAGTTATACCTCTTTTTCAGCAAATGTGGACCAGTTTGTTTGGGACAATCCAACTTTCTTGATCCTGTTTGCCGCCGGAAACGACGGGGTGGATGCCGATCGAGACGGTGTGATTGATCTGAATTCCATGCAGATGCCGGCGACGGCCAAAAACTGTATTAGCGTGGGAGCCACGGAGAACAACAGACCGAGCGGATCATTGCCGATGCCGGTTATCGATAAAGACTGGGATTTTTATTGGCCAAATGATTATCCGTCCGCACCGATTGCCGGTGATCATGTGTCTGACGATGAAGATGGAATGGCGGCCTTCAGCAGCAGGGGGCCGTGCCTTGACGGCAGAATCAAACCTGACATAGTGGCTCCGGGGACAAACATCATTTCGACAAAATCCACCGCTACGACACAAACCCTTTGGGGGCAGGGACCTGATCTCAGCGGGAGTGATTATACCTTCAGCGGCGGAACCAGCATGTCGACACCTCTGGTGGCGGGCGCGGCAACCCTGGTTCGCGAATTTTATACCGACCTTGAAGCTATCACTCCCAGTGCCGCTCTGATCAAGGCGACCTTGTTAAACGGAGCCTTTAGCATCACACCCGGACAATACGGGACGGGCGCTTCTCAAGAGATTCCCGATCCTCCGAGACCCAACTATGTCGAAGGGTGGGGGAGGCTTGATCTCGAAAATTCTATATTCCCGGTATTCCCAAGGGTATTTAAATATTACGATGAAGTAGGGGGTTTAACTACCAACGAGAGTGTCGCCTATGATTTCCAAATTAACAACGCGAGCGAACCCCTGAAAGCGACGTTGGTGTGGAGTGACTATCCGGGCTCGCCGGCTGCGGGAGGAGGGTTGGTCAACGATCTGGATTTTTCGATCATCGGCCCATCAGGAACGCCCTATTATCCCAATAATGCCAGTCAAAATGGAGAAACAGAAGTTACTTCCTACGACCGCATCAACAACGTAGTGGGTATCGATATCGGCAACCCTGCTGTGGATTCATATTCCATAAACGTCGAAGGCTACAATGTTCCCCAAGGCCCGCAACCCTATGCCTTGGTGGTTAGCGGCGGGAATCTGTTGAACTGGACCAAACGATTTCCGCCGATTTCACCCAAAGATGTCACAGCATCTGCCGATTTATCTGCCGGCTTAACTGATATCGAATTAACCTGGTCAGATCGCTCAAACAATGAAGATAACTTTATAATTGAGAAGAAGATTGGTACTGGCGGAACTTACAGCCATCTAGCCACGGTAGGTGCAAACACAATAAATTACAGTGATCCGAATTGGAATGAGGAAACCGTATACTATTATCGCGTGCGGGCATACAGCGTCGACATCAATGAGGGAAACTCCAGTTATTATAATGAAGCACGTGTCGCGATACATGCCGCACCCAGTGACCTTTCAGCTGCCGCCGTATCCGACTCGAGGATAAACTTGATTTGGACGGATAACTCATCCATTGAGTCCGGCTACGCGATTTGGAGGAAACTCGGGGAAGGCGGGACCTATAGTCAGGTTGCTACTGTAGAAGCAGAAAGTTACGCCGATAGAAATTTAAGTGCATCCACCAGCTACTATTATAAGGTTCGTGCGATCAGTTCAAATTCAAGCTCCGACTTCTCCAATGAAGCTGACGCCACCACTCTTGAAGCTTCAACCTCCAGCAGCGGCGGCGGTGGGGGCGGCGGTGGATGCTTTATCGCCGTCTCAGGCAGCATGGTTTCCATGACAAAAGAGATAATGGGTGCATTGCTCATTTTGGGATTTGGTATGATCGGTTTGGGGGGATTGCAAAGGTGGTTTCGAAACCCGCACGAATAAATCTGTAGGAATCGGATATGGGCAAACTCTTTGGAACGGACGGAATACGTGGGGTGGCCAATGAATTTCCGCTGACCCCGGAAATGGCGGTGAATTTAGGAAGAGCAGTGGTGACCGTCTTTAAAGCGACTAAAAACCTTGCCAACATCGTCATCGGAAAAGATACTCGCTTATCCGGATTCATGATTGAACACGCCCTTGCCGCAGGCATTTGCTCTATGGGAAGTGATGTGCTTCTTGCCGGAACTTTGCCGACGCCCGCCGTGGCGTTTCTGGCGTCTTCTTCGGATGCCAAGGCAGCAATTATGATTTCGGCTTCACATAATCCATTTTATGACAACGGTATTAAGATTTTTAATGGCGAGGGTTACAAACTTTCGGATGAATTGGAAGATGAGATTGAAAGAACAGCTTTGGATGATCAAACCAGTGTGTTGAGCAGATCCGTGCGTGAGATCGGCCGTGCCATTCACCTCGTCGATGCTTCGCAAGGCTACAAGAATTTTCTGAAAGCTTCCACATCTGAAGATTTTTCTTTGCAAGGGATGAAGGTTGTGCTGGATTGCTCAAACGGTGCAACCTACAGGATTGCACCGCAGCTATTCGAAGAACTGGGTGCGGAGGTTGTATCCATTGCAGTTCAACCCGACGGAAAAAACATCAATGCAGACTGTGGTTCGGAGCATCCGCACGCGCTGGTCCAAGAAGTGATTGACCAAAGCGCGGATATCGGGCTGGCGTTTGACGGGGATGGAGATCGGCTGATTGCCGTGGATGAGAAAGGCCAAACCGTCAGCGGCGATCGGATATTAGCCATCTGCGCGAAAATCTTAAAGCAAAAAGGGAGGTTAAAAAAAAATTTAGTGGTCAGCACGGTGATGAGCAACCTGGGTCTTCGGATGGCGTTAATAGATATGGGCATCAACCATGTCATGACAAATGTCGGAGATCGTTACGTTCTTGAAGAAATGCTTGCCAGAGGCGCCGTGATCGGCGGTGAGGATTCGGGGCATATGATCTTTTTAAACCACCATACCACCGGAGATGGTATTCTGACTGCCATAAAGCTTATCGAAGCCATGCAAGTCGAATCCAAACCGCTTTCCGAGTTGCGCGAGATCATGACCATTTTTCCGCAAGTGCTCATCAATGTGAATGTTCAGCGCAAACCGGATATTCAAAGCGTACCGAAGATTGTTGATGAGATTCGTTCGGTTGAGAAAATCTTAGGCCAAGAGGGTAGGGTGCTTGTAAGATATTCAGGTACTCAACCGCTGTGCCGGGTCATGGTGGAAGGACCCGGCGAATATGAAACCCAAACATACTGCCGGCAAATCGCCGATGTCGTTCAATCGGAACTCGGCAAATAAGAATCTCACCTTTGTTATATGGAATACAAAAGGAAGCTTCAATTTGTAAAAAACGCATATGCTAAATGAGTTTCAAAACTTACGCTAAAATTTTATATGAATTATTTAAGTATTTGAAATTAAAACGATTACTCTCTAGCTCCACCAAAAATACGCAGTAAAAACAAAAACAGGTTGATAAAGGTAACATATAAGGAGAGCGCTCCGAGAATCGCGCCTTTTCTCATGATCCCGGCGTCAAGTCCGTCCGGTTGTGCGAGGGCCATGGTTTTGAGATGTTGCGTATGATATGCGGTTAAACCCAGAAATACGAAGACCCCGATATAGCTGATAATTGCGGAAACTGCATGGCTGGCAACAAATATATTGACAACGCTGGCGATAATAATTCCGATTAATCCCATAAACAGAAAACCGCCGAAGCTCGTCAGATCGCGCTTTGTGGCCCAACCGAATATACTGCAGGCGATAAAGGCCGCTGCACAGATAAAGAACGTAGAAGCGATTGAGGCAGCCGTGTAAGCCAGAAATATTGTTGAAAGCGCAAAGCCCATGAGAGATGCATAAATAACATACAAAACGGTTGCGGTTGTGGGCTGTAATTTATGCATTCTGGCGTTAATGAACATTCCCAAAAAGAACCATATAATTATTGCAAAAAGCGGTAAATATGGATTACGTAAAATCAGGTTAAGGGTAAAAGCACTGTGAGCCACATAATAGGCAACCAAGCCGGTGATACTTAAGCCAATGGCCATCCAGTTGTATACGCTGCGGACAAATTCATTGACGCGAACCTGGACCTGGGTCTGTTTTAACGGTACAGTTTGCATTTATGCCTCCTTGATTTCCGATTATTTTGAATTAGTTTCAGCAAGTACGTAAAAAATAACACATAAGTTTTGGTTTTCAAGGTTGATGAATTCTTAAGAGCTCGAATTCATCAAGTTTTTACAAGACCATCAAGATTAATTTGTAACCATGAAACCGGAGCAATTGTATCAAGAACTCAAAGATCTAGCCGAAAAACTTAAGATAACCGTCTCGGAACAGAATCTTCGTATATCCGGCATAAACGTCAGCAGCGGCTTATGTAAGGTAAAAGGCGAATATTTATTTATTTTAGATAAACATAAATCCGTACATAAAAAAATAAGGATACTGGCATCGCAACTGTCGAAGTTGCCGCATGAGGATATTTATATTGTACCGGCTGTGCGTGAGCTGCTGGAAAAGTATGCCGAGGATTAGATGCGATGACGGCTGGTGTTCGGCGGTCTCTGGCTAGGTAGCGGTCGAAAGTAAATATTGAATAGGGAATACCGTACAAGTATATTGTGTAAACTTTTGAATATTTATATTAAAAAGTTTACATAATATATCTTATCAGACGTTAATATCGATATCGGCAGGTAATCGAGATTCGATCAGATGGATTTTGACTGTGAAGTTAACCACCGACAGCATAACCCAAAAAATTTACACGGTTTCAGAACTCAATGCGAATATTAAAGCGTTGTTGGAAGAACAGTTTCCATTCATTTGGATTTGCGGTGAAATTTCAAACTTTCGTAGACCGGTATCCGGCCATTTCTATTTCACGCTAAGGGATGATATCTCTCAGATGAATGCCGTCATGTTTCGTGGGCAACAAAAACAATTAAAGTTTGAACCTGAAGACGGAATGAGCGTCATCGGTATGGGACGCATCAGTGTCTATGAGCCCCGAGGGACCTATCAAATTATTTTGGAATACTTGGAACCTTCAGGTGTCGGGGCATTGCAGATCGCCTTTGAAAAACTCAAGACACGCTTGGCCCAAGAAGGATACTTTGACGAATCTCACAAAAAGCAAATACCTTTTCTTCCTCAAAAAATCGCCATTATTACCTCACCAACAGGTGCAGTGGTCCATGATATACTTAAAATAATTAACCGACGTTTTCCCAATGTTGCCATTGATATTATTCCGGTTAAAGTCCAAGGTGAAGGTGCTGAAGAGGAAATTGTTTCCGGTCTTAATTTGGCAAATGCACGTGGTGATGCTAACGTGGTCATTGTTGCGCGTGGCGGAGGTTCTCTTGAGGACTTGCAAGCCTTTAATTCGGAACGGGTAGCCACGGCAATCTTCAATTCCCAAATTCCTGTTGTTTCTGCCATTGGTCACGAAACAGATTTTACGATTGCTGATTTTGTGGCCGATCTGCGAGCGCCAACCCCTTCGGCGGCAGCCGAATTGGTGGTTCCGGAAAAAATTACGCTGAGGCGTCGATGCATCGAACACTCATCAATGCTAAAATCAAATATTAATAATTATATCAAAACTTTAAGATATAAATTTGATGTGATTGTTAATAGAATAATCGATCCGGGGAAATCCATCCAAGATTTAAGGCTCAGAATCGATGACGTAACGGCACGCTTGTACCAATTCATTTTCTATCACATGCATATCAGGCGAGAACGTTTTATCTTTTGGAGCGACAGGTTGAATGCCAACAATCCGTTATTTCAAATCAAAAACAGCAATAAGAAACTTGAACAAATCTTTACTAATCTTTTGAAATCTTTTATAAGAGATAACCAAAACAAACAGGCGCGGCTTCGTGAAATCAGCGCAAGATTGAATGCACTCAGTCCAAACGCAATTTTGCAAAGGGGTTTCAGTATTACTCGGACTATTCCGGATGCCGTCGTCGTAAGGGATGCAGAAACTGTTTCGCTAAATCAAGAGCTTGAAGTAACCGTGGCAAAAGGGAGCTTGTTTTGCCGCGTAAAAGGAAAATCAACCAATGGCCAAAAGAACTTTCGAACAATCGATGAAACAACTTGAGCAAATCGTTCAAGAACTTGAATCCGGCGATCTTCCTTTGGAGAAAGCCATAAAAAAATTCGAGGAAGGAATTCAGCTTTCAAAATCGTGTTCGAAAATGCTTGATGAAACGGAAAAGAAGATCTCTATTTTGTTAGAAGATACTGATGGAAATATGACAAAAACGCCCTTCCCTTCTGAAGAGGACGCCGAGTAATTTTATTGCAAACAATTAAAGATTTTGATAAAAATTAAGGTTCAACGTGCAAGATGATAATGTATTTTATCTTATGAAAACATTGACACGGCTTAAAATAACGGATAGCGATAAGTAGAAAAACCAAAAGGGAGATACGATCATTGCGTCTCTTAGAAACAATTAACTCACCAGTTGATTTGAAGCGGATTCCGCGAAAACAACTTCCGGAGCTGGCATCTGAAATTCGAGAAATGATTGTGGAGGTTGTGTCAAAAAATGGCGGTCATCTGGCATCGAGCCTTGGCGCCGTGGAATTGGCCATTGCCATCCATTATGTTTTCGACACACCTCATGATAAGGTGATTTGGGATGTTGGCCATCAGGCCTATGCCCATAAAATTCTCACTGGTCGGCGCCAGCGGTTTAATACTATTCGTCAACACAAAGGGTTATCCGGTTTTACGCGCATCAGTGAAAGTCCTTTTGATGCCTTTTCCACTGGACACAGCAGCACATCAATTTCAGCCAGTTTAGGCATTGCCTGTGCCAAAGACATAAAAAAAGAGGAAAACAAGGTTATTGCCGTCATCGGCGACGGATCAATGACGGCGGGGTTGGCCTATGAAGGGCTCAATCAGGCCGGCTACACGCATAATGATAAAAATATTATTGTTATCTTAAATGACAATGATATGTCCATTTCCCGGAATGTCGGGGCCCTTTCTTCATTTTTAAGCCGTGCGTTTTCTGCTAAAAAATTGCAAGGCCTCAAAAAGGAGCTCGGTGATTTCCTTAAATCGCTGCCGAAATTCGGCGACGATCTTTACCAGTTAGCCAAACGCACCGAAGAATCCTTGAAGGCATTTGTTACCCCGGGTATGCTATTTGAGGCCTTTAATTTCGATTATTTTGGCCCTATAAACGGTCATAATTTAAATCATTTAATTGACATCCTTGATAATATCAAGCATCTGAATGAACCGGTGCTGCTGCATGTCTCCACTAAAAAGGGTAAGGGATATCCTCCGGCTGAAAACAATCCCGTTTACTTCCACGGATGCGGAAGCTTTGAAGTCGAAACCGGCAATTGTGTCGATAAAAAGCTATTGATTCCCACGTACACAGAAGTATTCGGAAATACCATGATCGAGCTTGCTGAAGCGGACAAACGCATCATTGCCGTAACCGCTGCAATGCCGGAAGGAACGGGCTTAGCAGAATTTTCAGAGATATTTCCGGAACGGTTTTTCGATGTGGGTATTGCCGAACAACATGGGGTCACCTTTGCTGCAGGGCTTGCTACAGAGGGATTGAGACCTGTTGTCGCCGTTTACTCCACCTTTTTACAACGTGCTTATGATCAGATTCTGCATGATGTCTGTCTTGAATCTTTGCCGGTGGTTTTTGCAATGGATCGTGGAGGTATCGTTGGCGAAGACGGACCCACCCATCATGGCCTCTTTGACCTATCGTATTTGAGAAATTTACCCAATATGGTGGTTATGGCACCAAAAGATGAGAATGAACTGCGCCATATGCTGGTTACGGCGTTGAATCATAATGGCCCGATCGCACTTCGTTACCCACGGGGAACCGCTACGGGAGCAGTCATGGAAGAGCCGATGCATCCTTTGTCTATCGGAAAGGGAGAAATCCTCACCAATGGATCCGATATCCTTATTCTGGCTATTGGCCGATCTGTGATCGAAGCGTTGGCAGCTCATCCCCTGTTGCTGGAGCAAGGAATATCGGCAACAATTGTAAATTGTAGATTTATCAAGCCCATGGATGGCGAAATGATTGGCGAGCTTGCTGAAAAAATACCGCACATTATCACGCTAGAAGAAAATGTTCTACAAGGTGGATTCGGAAGCGCTGTCCTTGAAGTATTAAATGATTTTGGGTTCAGCGGTTATTATCTGGAACGTTTAGGTATTCCGGATGCGTTTGTCGAGCACGGACCTCAACATCTTTTGCGGTCAAAATATGGTATCGATGCCCCTGCCATCGTAGAGACGGCCAAACGAATGCTGAACACATCCCAGCGTTTGACAGCGAACTTATAAAATGATCTAAAGTCATTCGGCGGCGGATCAAGGAATTTTCGGCACTTCGTGCTTCACCTCCTCATAGGCACTTAAATATCGACGAAGATTGGCCTCAGCAAACAAACGCAGGTTAGATCAAATTCTAGTCGCCAAGGGCTTGGCCGAGAGTCGCCAGCGAGCACGGGCGTTGATCATGTCGGGAAACGTTCTGGTTAACAAAAAACCGATTGATAAACCAGGCGCATTGATTCGCCGAGATGATTCCATTGAACTGCGTGGCGAGGATATCCCTTATGTCAGCAGGGGCGGTCTCAAACTCGAAGCCGCTTTGCAACAGCTTCGGCTGGATGTCACCGGGAGAACCTGTCTTGACGTGGGCGCTTCAACCGGTGGATTCATCGATTGTCTTCTATCGCACGGAGCGCAGCGGGTATATGCCGTAGATGTCGGCTACGGACAACTGGCATGGAAACTCCGGCAAGATCCACGAGTTGTGGTGATTGAGCGCACAAATATCCGCAACATGTCCGCTGATGCACTACCTCATCCGGTTGATTTAGCCACAATTGATGTCTCCTTTATCTCTCTTAAAATCGTTGTTCCGGCCGTCCTCAAGTTTATAAAAAAAGATGCCCGCATTCTTGCATTAATCAAACCGCAATTCGAAGTCGGCAAAGGTCAGGTTGGTAAAGGTGGTGTCGTTCGGGATCAAAAGCTACATTCACGGGTCATCGAAGAACTATCAAATTTTTTCGCCGATATCGGTTTAGTATGCGATGCGGTCTTCCCTTCTCCGCTTCTTGGTCCCAAAGGCAATCGTGAATTTTTTATTTCTTTGAAGAATTCTATCCTCTCGGTTTAAATTATAGAAATTATTCTTTACACGGCTATATGGAAAGATCAGAAAATTGATGAAATATCTGAACCGCTATGATTTTAGGGTTGATTTTTTTAAGTTTAGCCGTTAAAAATCCAGTTTTAAAATTCCTAAATACGAACTTAAAACCAAAGAAGAGAGGAGTTTAAATGAGCGAAAAGGTTGATAGCTTGCGAAACATCGCACTTATTGCCCATGGCGGTGCTGGAAAAACTTCTATTGCCGAAGCGATGCTATATAACGCCGGTGTAATCAAGCGCCTGGGACGCGTAGAAGAAGGCAATACGGCCATGGATTTTGAACCTGAAGAAATTAAGCGTTGCTCGAGCGTCAGTAGTGGATTCCACCAGCTAAACTGGAAAAAACATACGGTAACCTTAATTGACACCCCCGGTGATCAAAATTTCTTTTCGGACACCAAAAACTGTCTCCAAGCTGCCGACGGTGCTGTCGTGGTTATCGACGCCGTCGACGGAGTAAAAGTTCAAACCGAACAGGCATGGGAATTTGCCGAAGAGTTTGACCAACCCTGTGTTATTTTTATCAACAAATTGGACAGAGAACGCGCCGATTTTCTGCGCACGTTTCAAGATGCAAAAGACAGTTTTGAGCCGAAGCCGATTATATTGCAACTCCCCATCGGAGCAGAAGCTGAATACAAGGGAATTGTGAATTTAATTAATGCGAAAGCTTACATCTACGATTCAGATGGCAAAGTGAAGCAAGGAGAGATTCCATCGGATATGCAGGATTCAGTAGAATCTGAAACGGAAGAATTAATCGAAAATATTGCTGAAGCCGATGATGAACTTGTGGAACGCTATTTGGAAGGTGAAACACTGACCGAGGATGAGTTGATGGCCGCATTACGAAAGGGAACGTTATCAAAAATTTTTGTGCCGGTTATATGCGGATCGGCGACCAAAAATATAGGAATTGATCTTCTTTTAGATCTTATTGTCAGTGCGATGCCCTCCCCTGCTGATCGTGGATCAAAAATCGGTTTGGATCCCTCAAATAATAATGAAATTCAACGCGCTCCCGATCCGGATGCACCCTTCTCCGGATATGTGGTGAAAACCGTGGCCGATCCGTATGCCGGGCGGTTGACGATATTTCGAGTGGTCTCTGGATCGCTTGGCGCGGATGGGACTTTTTTTAACTCCAGCAAAGAAACCAAAGAAAGGTACAACCAACTCTTAATCATAACCGGAAAAGAGCAAAAACCTATCACCAGCGCCGGTCCCGGTGCCATCGTGGCTGTGGCCAAACTGAAGGAAACCATCACCGGTGATACCCTTTGTGATGAAAACGATCGGATCGTTTATGAATGTGCTCAACCGCTTCCCGGACTGATATCCTTTTCCATAAAAGCCAAATCAAAGGGAGATGAAGATAAGGTCTTTACGTCTTTGACTAAACTTCTAGAAGAAGATCCGTCATTAAAACTGGATCGGCGATCTGAAACTAAAGAGATCCTTCTGTCCGGATTAGGGCAAATTCATATCGAAACCACCATTGATAAGCTTAAGCGAAAATTCAACGTCGACGTCCAGTTAAATATTCCAAAGGTCCCTTACCGGGAGACCATAAAGAAGAAAGTAAGGGTTCAGGGAAAACATAAAAAGCAAACCGGGGGCCATGGCCAGTATGGGGATTGCTGGATCCAAATCGAACCGCTACCCAGAGGCCAGGGATTTGAATTTGTGGACGCCATTGTCGGCGGCGCAATTCCCAAACAATATATCCCCGCAGTTCAAAAGGGTATCGTTGAGTCTTGTCAAAAAGGTGTATTGGCCGGCTTCCCCTGTGTCGACTTCAAGATAACGTTAGATGATGGAACCTTCCATGCAGTGGATTCTTCGGAGATGGCATTTAAAATAGCCGGCTCGCTGGCATTTAAGAAAGCTGCCGAACAGGCAGGACCGATCCTGCTTGAACCGATTATGAAAGTCACGGTCACCGCGCCGGATGAGTTCATGGGCGATATCATGGGTGACCTTAACGGTAGACGGGGTCGGGTGCTGGGTATGGATAGTGCCGGAAAAAATCAGGTCATCAATGCCCAGGTTCCAATGGCGGAGTTTCTTACATATGCCCCAGATCTCAGATCCATGACAGCCGGTCGCGGGATGTATACCATGGAATTTTCGCACTATGACGAGGTTCCGGCCCAGATCGCCGAAAAAATTATAGAGGAAGTAAATAAAAGCAAGGAATAATTGCGAATTGAGGAATTGCCAATTTAGGAATTACAGAAGGATAGATTCCTATCTTAAATTCCTCAATTCCCTGATCCCTCAATCCCCCAATCCCTTTATTCATAGCTCCAATATTCCTCAACACATTTTTTTGCCGGTGCGTATCCGGCCCAGAAGGCGTCCCACTTTTTTGAAAAAACGATTCTGTTGCTGCTTTTAATTTTTTTAGCAAACGGGCAGGCCGGCAGATGAAACCGCCTGGAGCGTTTGTTTCCTAAATATATTGCGTTTTGCTCCCTCCATTTTTGCCACATCCCTTTTTTGCCTGACATCGCTTTTCGTTGCGAGTTGAAAAAGACGGAATTATAGGTAAGGTTCGGTCGGCGATAAAGATAAAACGCATATCCCTGTGCTAATATCCGGGCGTTTATAAGCGTACCATCCTCTATAAAGACGTATGCCAACCATCGTCCGTACTGATCCTGCTTATCTTGGTCAAATTCCAAGCGGACCTTTTTTTGATAAACCAGTCGTTTATTGAGTGATTTGGCTTCATTGCATAAGGGCTCGGCCTTTCGATCCTCATGTTCAATTTCGGGCGCATTAATACCGATGTAACGCACACGTCTGCCATCCTGCAAAACAATGGTATCCCCGTCATCTACCCATCTGACATGATACCACGTTTCAGCCAATATTTTTTGTCCGTAGAATGGATAACAAAAACAAACAAATATTATGATAAGTAATTGTTTTCTCATAATAATCATCAACCAAGATAAGCCGGATTCGTTTACCCGAAATCTTCAGGTTCTTACCAGTCCCTCTGAATTAAGCCCACAATGTTTGACCGCCCGTTTATCCAACATATGAGGTAAACCACCATGGTCGGAAGGAATAAATCCCAAAGATTTTTTCCAAATTTCGTCATCTTCCATACAAAGATAAATAAGAACATCTGGTGCAAGTTCTCTAATCCATTTTGCCATCTTACGATATAGATCGATTCTCAAAGGCTTAAAATACCGCATTTTCCCATCTAAACCGGTAATAAATTCTCCGTAGATAATCCTGGAATCTGGAAAACGTTTCTGAATAATTCCTTTCAACGATGGCATAAAACGCAGGGTGCCGAGACTGATCCACACAATTGTATCGGCGTCCACTTGGGTAAATAATTTTTGAACAACAGCTTTATAATCTTTCTCGCAGCCCTCGTAAATAACCATGGGGTCAAAATGAAACGCAAGCGGATATCCCCAAGCTGCACATTTGGCTGCAGCTTTAAGTCGAGCGGAAAACGATGCCGTGTGCCGCTCCTCCTTGTTGATCATCTGATTTGTATTCAACGACCAGGCAACGATCGTCTTGCGATTGTGAGCTAACGCATATAACCCTTCAATTGCCGTTGTTTTGGTTTTTAATTCTAATACGGTATATTCCTGCCCGGAAAAAGCAGGCACAAGGAGTTTTGATAAATCCGACCATAATTCCCAAATCATACTATCGGTAAATTCACCGGTGCCGATTCGAGATATTTTTTTCTTAGCAAACACATCTCTGAGTTCCGTCAATAAATCGTCATGATTAACGAAATATTGAAGAACGGGCGGGTGGAAATAGGACTGCAGAATACAATATGTACAGTCCATATGACAAAAGGTGCCGATATGTAAAATTTTATAATCACAACAGGTATAGCAGTGTGTCCCGGGGCAGTTTTTCACAAAGGCACCCTTGTTGCGAGTAAGGTATAGGGTCTGTTTTCCCTTTTGAATCGGATCTTTAGCAGACAAAATATAATCGAATACTTGCCGTGACTCCTTTACAATTTCGGCGGGTATCCTGAGTCGGGATTGAATTGAAAGGGTCTCCGGAATTTCATTCACATGTTTATTTATAAAAAGTTTTGTGATCGTCATTTTTTAGTTAAGAATTTTTGTAGGCCGGAACTAAGAATGATTCTATCGAGTTTGGATCGAAAATCCTTAAGCTCCGCAAGGTTGTTAAAAGTTGCCTTCAGCGTATAGGTTGGTCCTTCAAAGTCTTGCGGAGACATGAGCTTAATTGAATTGCCAAGTTTTAAGTCTTTGACGAGCTTTTCAAATTCGGTTTTTGTTTTGAAACGTGTCGGAAAGCGCCGCTGGTACAGATATGCGCGTATTTTTTTTTGTTTTCGGGCGCGATCAAGCTCATCGTTGTCTAATATTTCTCTGATGTATTTTCCGTTCAGCAGGCTCCCGATCGTTGTATTTTCTCGAAGCGCAATTTCGTCTAACAGCAAGATGATTTCCCTTTGTTTGTTCAGTCCGATTTTTAACCGATCAAAAAGCCCGGCCAGAGCATCGCCAATGTCGGGCTCAAACCTGGACAATTCTAAACCCACGGCCATGGAAATCGTACCTTTGAGAATACCATTCTGAATCGGCTCTGGAAGATGATAGATTTTTTCAATTTTTTTGATGAGAGAAGGATTATCGGGCAAGCCTAGTTTGGATGCACATTCCAGTCGCTGATTCTCATCTTTATAAACGCAGGACAGCAAAAAAAGTGATCTGGAAATTTCCACCAAGTTCAGCGGTCTCTGAAGCGTATTGTCGGCGATTGCGTATTGTGTGCATGTTTTATCGCTGATTTCAGAACTTAGTATTCTGGCTGGAATTTCGACCCAGCCCAGATGCCGACAGGCGGTTATCCGACGAAATCCGCTAATGATAATATATTCGGAAGCGCATCGTTTCAGGATAGGAGGGTGTATGAGGCCCAGTTGTTGAATCGATTCGACAAGTTCATGGATTTCCGTTTTGGTTGTGATACGAAATCTGCTGTCTTCTGAATTGATTGCTGATAGCGGAATTGACTGCAAAACGTTTATGCCAACAAAACCCTGTCTTACAAAGGTTTGCCGGTTGCTCTCCCCTTCAAAGGCCATAATTGCTGCCGGTAAGCTTGATGAGTGCGTCCAGATATTTTTGGCGTGTTTTGCTGATAACACTTTCCGGTAAAGAGGGGCCGGGGGGGGTTTTGTTCCAATCTAAAGCATTGAGGTGATCCCTTACGTATTGTTTGTCAAAACTCTTTTGTGGGCCTCCTGGTTGATAGGTTTCCTTGGGCCAAAACCGTGAAGAATCCGGAGTTAGAACTTCATCAATGAGAATAATATCATCGTTTATCTGTCCGAACTCAAATTTTGTGTCCGCGATAATAATTCCCTTTTCAGCAGCCAGTTCGGCGCCTTTTTGATAAATTGCAAGGCTGATTTTTCTGACTCTTTCTGCCAGCGGCTGTCCGATAATTTGGGCAGCTTCTTCAAAATTGATATTGATATCATGATCGCCGAGTTCGGCTTTGGTGGATGGCGTAAAAATAGGTTCCGGCAATTTATCAGATTCTTTCAACCCTTTAGGTAATCGAATGCCGCAGATGTTGCCCGTCTCTTGATATGATTTCCATCCCGATCCGGATATGTAACCCCTGACAACACATTCGATCTCAAGGGGTTCCGTTTTTTTGATCAGCATGCTGCGGTCCCGCAAGGTCTCAGCATATGGCTGACAGGTCTCGGGATATTCTTCTATCTTGCCGGAGATCACATGATTAGCCAGGATGGGTTCCATAATCTCAAACCAAAATAGCGATATCTGAGTCAAGATGATTCCTTTGTCGGGTATGGGATCTGGCATCACGACATCAAATGCCGAGAGTCGATCTGTTGCGACCATCAGAAGTTTGTCACCCAGATCGTACATATCCCTGACCTTCCCCCTTTTTAACAGGTTCAATTCCGGAAATTTTGTTTCTCTGACAGAATGCTTCATCGGTATAAATCCTCTCTGTCTGGTGATTCGTTTTTGGGAAAGTTTTGGGTGGGCCTGACAATAGTGCTTATTCCGGCATGCCGGCTTAATTTTTCTTATTGGCAAAGATCTGTATATATTTCTTTAGTGTTTTGCGTGTCGTTTCGTTGATCTTAAGAAATTGAATGCCAACTTCATGTAATCCTTGATCGTTTTTTTTAGTATGAATGGGTTTGCCCTTAATATCAACAATATCTTCTTCTAATCCGATATTTAATAAAACGGTATGACCGGAGTCAATAGGAAAAGCGGTTTCCAAAAGAATGCCGGATTCAGAGACATTTAAGGTTCTGCCCATGCCTTGTTTGACGATTTCATCATTTTTATCAAGGCAAAAATAAGACAGGTTTAGAGAAATTACTCTCGCGTGCTTTCTTTTTTCTTCGGTTGGCATAGTATTCACCTAGTTTGATTAAAAATGCTTTTTTGTATGGGTAGCTAAGAAACGAATTTCTTATGAAATTCACATGCCACCAATGTGGTTACCGATATACAGGTTGCAAGGTGTTGAAAAATGTTCTTTAGGGTTGATGACATTTTTTCGTATTCATCCTGAAGTTTTTGTAAATCAACAGCGCTCAGCTTGAGATTCGGCGAGGCGTAGACATTGGCTGAATGTGGTTCATTTCCCAAATCCATGAAAGGGATATTTCCGAAATAATCTTCTTTTTGAAGGTGCATCAGTGGTACCTCACCATTATCCGTTTCACGAGCGATGAATACCTCTCCCTCTCGAATTTTGAATAATCTTTCTTCATTTTGACCTTGCTTAATAAGCGGTTTTTTGTCTTTGATATATTCATTAATTTTCACCTTGTTGCTTTGAATTTCCGTCGCCATATCGGTAACTTGCCTTAATCTTAGGTCAATGCTGTTAATCAAGCCTCTAAAATCAGCAGATAAACTTGCAAGCTCACCAGTGAGCTGTTGTGAGTCCAGCATGCCCAGTTGTACATTTCCCACCGCTACAACGGTTGCACTTCGAACGTTATCTCCGGCTAATAAGGAAGCCACGCTTCCCAAAAACGCACCATCTCCAATTCTGGCTACCCGCAAGGGTCCATTTGTAGATTCTTTTAGGATTTCGGCAGTTCCTTCCAGTATGACCCAAACCCAATTACCGTGGTTTCCTTCACGGACAATCTCGTCACCGTTGTAGAATACTTCTTCATCGACGACATACGAATAATCTACAAGTGGCCCCTTGATGAATGGAAGATCACCAGATTTAGCTCGTGCTTCCTGCGATTTTTGTTTGGCTGAAGATGATCCGAGCCTCTCTATCTTGCCTTCATCCAGCATTCTTAAGCCATCTAGGATAATTTCCATCCGACTTTTCGTAATGGTTTTATCGCAGGTGACATTGTCCTGGCTGAATTCAAATTGCCCTTCAGTCCATCCAAAAAGGGAATAGATGGCGTCAAGTCCGGTAATAGAGCCATTGGTTGCGTTTATTGGATTGCCCTTCTCAATATAGACCACACCGGGTTCTGGGGCATATTTGCTGATGATGCGCAAAATACCGGAGCCGCCATTGGTACCCAGAAGCTGTAAGACCTCACCTAAATTTAGAAAATTCAAATTTCCTGCAAATGCGACAGTAGCACTCATAATAACGTCTCGTAATTTTTACAATCAATGGAACATCGGACATTCCGTTTGGGGGGGAAGTCCCTAAGTTCATTGCTATGCTATAGGTTTAATTCTTTTTGAATGGATTGGATTGCCAGTTTCAAGCATGCGTGCAGTGTTTTTCCGACGCCCTCACCTTTTACGGCTGCGCCTGAAAATGATGGAACTTTCAATTGACGATTTAAATCGTGTTCCAATTGTTTAATCGGTATAAGCGGAATATTTGCTTCGGCAAGATCTCGTTTGTTGTATTGCATAACAAGCGGTATTTTAAAGATACTCACTTCATATTCTTTTAGGTTTTGGGCGAGATCTTTTAACGACAGCACATTTTTTTCACGACGCACTTCAAGGGAATCCGCGACAAATACAACCGCATCCGCGCCTCTCAGCACTAATTTTCGGGTGGAACTATACCGCACCTGCCCGGGCACCGTATATAATTGAACTCTTAAATCGCATCCCTTGACTTTACCGAGCTCAAGGGGGAGAAAATCAAAAAAAAGGGTACGATCACCATCCGTGTTAATCGAGACCATATCCCCGCGTATTTGTTTTTTAAATGACTTGTGAATATATTCAAGATTCGTTGTTTTACCGGATCGACCGGGCCCGTAATATACGATTTTGCACTCAATTTGCTTTTTCTTTAGATTAACTACCGCCATATAATTGAACTCTTAACGATGTAAAATTCCCACGCACCGCCTTCGGATCAGCCCGAAAAGATTCATTGAAAAATGCCGCTTTAACCTATATAAGATACACATGCACATCTGCTCTAACTCAAAGTTGCGACTTTTGGCTTGAACAAATCATTTTGTCAACCAAAAAAGGCCAAAAACATTTCTAACCTATAATAATTTATCCTATTTTTATACTATCTGTCAATAATGGTTATCATATTAATGGTTTGACAAAATTCTAAATTGTGTTAGCGAAGAGTACATTTTAGACGCTTTGAATCGATATTGATCTTTTTTCTATTCTTTAACCCCCTAAGCCATAAAAAAGGAGAGTCATATGGATAAAAAAGTAACTGTAATCGGAGCCGGTAACGTCGGTGCTACTGCGGCGCAAAGATTGGCCGAAAAAGAATTATGTGATGTGGCATTGGTGGACATTCTAGAAGGGGTTCCCCAGGGTAAGGCTTTAGATTTAGCCGAAGCGGCCCCCATTGAAAAACATGATGCCCGTCTTTGGGGTGCAAATGAATACGATGCTTCAGCCGGCTCCAATATTGTCATTATTACCGCCGGCATACCTAGAAAACCCGGCATGAGCCGCGATGATTTGATCAGCACCAACGCAGGAATCGTAAAAAGTGTAACCGAGAAGGCGGTGCAGCAATCCCCGGAGGCAATATTAATCATTGTCAGCAATCCTCTGGATGCCATGTGTCATGTGGCTTATGCGACCAGCGGTTTTCCAAAAGAAAGAGTCATCGGCATGGCGGGTGTGTTGGATTCGGCGCGTTTCAGAGCATTTATCGCAATGGAACTGAACGTTTCGGTTGAAAATACCCACGCCTTTGTTCTGGGCGGCCATGGCGATACCATGGTTCCCTTGCCCCGTTATTCAACGGTAGCCGGCATCCCGATTACCGAGTTGCTGCCGCAAGATCGCATTGAGGCATTGGTGGAAAGAACGCGCAATGGAGGAGCTGAAATCGTTGGGTTGCTGAAAACGGGCAGTGCTTTTTATGCCCCTGCATCAGCAGCAGTGGAGATGACCGAATCGATTTTAAAAGATAAAAAGAAAATCCTCCCTTGCGCAGCCTACCTTGAAGGAGAATACGATATTAATGGCCTTTTTATGGGTGTACCCGTAAAGCTAGGGGCAAAGGGAGTTGAGGAGATCATTGAAATTCAACTCACCAAGGATGAACGAGCGGCATTGCAGAAATCCGCGGCGGCTGTCCAAGAGCTGAAAGATGTCCTCAAAAAGCTGCAATAATAAAATTTATAAATTTTGCGAAATTTTTTGAATTCTCACATCAGGCCGAAAGTGACCGGTGTATATCCTCAGCCAACCGGCGATTTATTCCGGGCAGTGCGACGAGCTCTTCCAGGCTGGCTGCCCGGATGTTTCTCACACTTTTAAAATGCTGGAACAACGTTGCTTTTCGTTTTTTGCCGATACCCGGGATGGCATCCAAAACAGAACCCAGCGCGGTTTTTGCGCGGCGTTTGCGGTGAAACCTTATTGCAAAACGGTGGGCTTCGTTTCGGATTCGTTGTAAAAATAAAAGCAGGTCCCCTTCCCTGCCAAAGCTTAATGGATTTGCCCTGCCCGGTTTAAAAATCTTATCCTGAGTCTCACCTCTTTTTTCATCTTTTTTGGCAATGCCGATCATTTCAAAAGCTCCGACAAGGTTCAAATCTTTAACCACAGCGACGGCAATGTTTAGCTGACCTTTGCCTCCGTCCACCATCAGTAAATCCGGATAAGGTAAAGACGCTTGCCCTCTGCTAAATCGTCTTCTCAGAACCTCCGACATGTAGGCATAGTCATCATGCTCCGTGACAGTTTTGATTCGGTATTTTCGATAGGCAGACTTTTGTGGTCTGCCCTTTTCAAAAACAACCATACCGGCCACGGGTTCGCTTCCGGAGATATTGGAATTATCAAAGCATTCAATCCGTTCAGGAACCATTTTTAATTTCAATCGCTTCTGAAGTCGCAAGAGAATGTCCATCTCGGCCGTTCGTGAGGCGATGAAATCATGCAATGCTTTATCGGTATTTTGAACTGCCATCTTCAGCAACGCTATCTTTTCTCCCCTTTGCGGACACCGGATGCGTACTTTTGCGTCCTTGATGGTTGCGAGATAGTCTTCAATCAATCTGGCATCCTCCAGGTTTAACGAAACCAGAATTTCTTTAGGGACATATCGATGTTTGTCGTAATACTGCCGAATAAATGCACCTAAGATTTCCTCGTCCGAAGAAATGATTTCCGAAAAATCAAAATGCTGCGTTCCGCGTAGGAAACCTCCCCGGACAACCAAAAGCGTAATCATCGAAAAATCGCCGGCACTGGCAATAGCAAATACATCCCTGTCCTTAAAATCCGTAATCACTGCGGCATGCTTTTCAATTGTTTTTTCAAGGGAAAATATTTTGTCTCGTAACCGTGCTGCTCTTTCATAATCTCGTGCCTCGGCAGCATGTTGCATCACTTTCTTGGTTTTGCGGATCAAATCATGGGTTCTGCCTTTTAAAAACAGAATCGCTTCGTTGACCTGTTCGTGATATACTTTTTGATCGACGTCTAGACAGCACGGTGCAAGGCAACCTTCCATCTGACAATGCAGACATGGGCGCGTTCTGGTTTTGAAATCTCTGGCTCTACATTTGCGAAGCTTAAACGTCTTATTAATCATCTTAAGGGTCTCGCGCACAGCTTGGGCAGAGGCAAATGGGCCAAAGTACATGGCATCATCCTGACCGATTTTGCGAACGATGGTAAAGCTGGGATACGCTTCGTTGAGATCAAGTCGTAAGGAGGGGTAGCGCTTGTCATCTTTTAACACAACGTTATAACGCGGTCTGTAACGTTTGATCAGGTTGGATTCGAGAAGCAGTGCCTCTTTTTCGGTTTGGGTAATGACGGTATCGATATCTGCGATTTTTTTTACCAGCATACCGGTTTTTATGTCCGTATGACCGCTGTTCTTAAAATATGCCGCAAGCCGCTTCTTCAGATCTTTGGCCTTACCAACATATATGATATTTCCGGCGGCATCCTTTAGCAAATAAACGCCGGGCTCCGAGCCAACTCTAGATAATTTATGCTCGATGGTGGATGCGGCATCACGGTTTTTGGGTTTGTTATTCATGCCTCTAAGACAATTAATTTCTTCAATTCATTAATTTGATCTCTAAGCTCAGCTGCACGTTCAAACTCAAGTACTTTGGCAGCCGCATACATCTCTTCTTCCATGGATTTTATGGCTGTATCTAGATCAACCGTAGATTTATATTCGGCCAAGGTCTCTGAAACTCTGTCCAGGGTGTCCGGTTCTGGTTCATAACCGAAATCAAAAAAATGAGTGATTTCTTTTTGAATCGTCTCAGGTATAATATTGTGCTTTTGATTATGCGCCTGTTGGATTTTTCTGCGTCGATTGGTTTCATCAATGGCGTGCTGCATGGACTTGGTTAGATAATCCGCATACATAATTACCGTACCGCGAGCATTTCTCGCCGCGCGGCCACAGGTTTGAATAAGCGATCGGGTTGAGCGCAAAAATCCTTCTTTATCGGCATCGAGAATGGCGACCAGCGAAACCTCCGGAATATCGAGGCCCTCTCTCAACAAATTGATGCCGACCAAGACATCAAATTTCCCCATTCTGAGATCTCTGATAATATCCATGCGTTCGAGGGTATTAATATCCGAATGAAGATAACGAACCCGTGTCCCTAAATCAGCGAAATACTCGGTCAGATCTTCTGCCATGCGTTTGGTCAATGTGGTCACCAGGACTCTTTCATTACGTTGTTGCCGAAGCACGATTTCGTCCAAAAGATCATCGACTTGATTTCCGGCACTCCGGACTTCCAATGCCGGGTCCACCAAGCCGGTGGGTCGAACGATGAGTTCGACCAAGGCATCTTTTCCCTTTTCGAGCTCATAATCGGCCGGGGTCGCCGACACATAAACAACTTGGGATATACGTGCTTGGATCTCTTCAAAACGCAACGGTCGATTATCCAAGGCAGATGGCAGCCTGAACCCGTATTCAACAAGGGTTTCTTTTCTGGATCGATCTCCTCTGTACATGCCATGAAGCTGCGGCACAGCGATATGACTTTCATCGATAAAAAACAGAAAATCATCCGGAAAGTAATCGAGCAAAGTCGGTGGCGGTTGACCGGGTTTTCGCCCTGTGAAGTGACGCGAATAATTTTCGATTCCGCTACAATAGCCAAGCTCTCTAATCATTTCGAGATCAAAATTGGTTCGTTCTTCGATGCGCTGGGCTTCGATGAATTTTTGTGCATTGCGGAAATGGTCGATACGCTGTTTTAATTCCTCAAGGATCGTTTCGATCGCTCGTTTTCGAGTCGTTGTTTCAGTAACGTAATGACTCGCAGGGAATATGGTGATTCGATTTAAGCGTCGCAGAATTTTACCCCTAAGGGCATCAATCTCTGAAATTCCTTCAACTTCATCCCCAAAAAAATCAATGCGAATGGCTTTTTCTTCTTCATAAGCCGGGAATATTTCAACCCGATCACCGCGAACCCTGAAAACTCCTCGATAAAAATCAATGTCATTACGGGTATAATGCATCGAGATAAGGTTGAAAAGAAGGCGATCGCGGTTGAGTTCCATTTCGTTGATTACATCCATCCGCATCGACAGATAATCTTCAGGTGCCCCCAGTCCGAAAATGCACGATACGCTGGCCACAACCACGATGTCTCGTCGTGAGAGGACAGATCTGGTGGCCGAATGCCGCAGTTTGTCGATCATATCATTGATCGAGGAATCCTTTTGAATATAGGTGTCCGTAGAAGGGATATAGGCTTCGGGTTGGTAGTAATCGTAATAGCTTACGAAATACTCTACCGCATTTTCCGGAAATAACTGCTTAAATTCGTTGTATAATTGGGCAGCAAGGGTTTTATTCGGGGCAATGACAAGGGTGGGTTTATTGACCTTCGCGATCACATGAGCCATCGTATAGGTTTTGCCGGAACCCGTGACTCCCAAAAGAACATTGTGGCGTTTTCCGTTCAATATATTATGGCTAATTGCTTCGATGGCGTTGGGTTGATCGCCTGTAGGTTCAAATTGTGAAATCAGCTTAAAGGAGGACATCGCTTTAGTTCAATTTAGTCACTTCATACTTTAGTCACTTTCGTGGCGTTATTCAATCATCGCGACACACATCGCCCCAATTCCCGCTCCTTTTCCGATCATACCGAGTCCTTCGGTTGTCGTAGCTTTGATATTAATGCGATCCGGTTCTAAATCAATTGCTGAGGCAATGTTTTGCTGCATCGCTGATCGATAGGGGGATAGTTTCGGTACTTCAGCAAAAATGATGGTATCTAGGTTAAGAACGGAAAAACCTTTGTTTTTCACCATTTGAAAGATTTCGATGAGAAGTTTAATGCTGGAAACATCTTTATATTTCGGGTCGGTATCCGGGAAATGCACGCCGATATCACCCAAACCCGCTGCTCCTAAAAGCGCATCACAAACTGCATGTATGAGAACATCCGCATCCGAATGCCCTTTCAATCCTTTTTCGAATGGTATTTCTACTCCTCCGATAATCAGCTTGCGCCTTTCGGCCAACCGGTGAACATCATATCCTATCCCAACGCGCATTCCCTATCCTCTGAAATGTATCCGAGATGTTTAACACTTATACTAAAAAAGCCTTTCATCTTACCCCACCAATCTCGCAAGAACAGCTCCCCACGTCAATCCCGCACCTAATCCAAGAAAAATGACGGCACTCCCATCCCCGATGATATTCATTTCAAGCGCTTCATCAAGAGCGATTGGGATGCTGGCTGCTGTGGTATTGCCGTAGCGCTGGATATTGTGAAATACTTTCTCCTCCGGCAATTTCATAGATTGCTGGAAAAATTGATTAATGCGCAAATTGGCCTGGTGGGGAATGAATAAATCGATATCTTCCAAAGATAGTCCGGACTTTTGCAAGACTTCCTGTGAAACATTAGGAAGACTTCGAACGGCTTCTTTAAATATGGTTTTACCGTCCATTACGGGCCAATGGCGACCTTCTTTGATCAGTTCCTCACTAATGCGCGGATTCAGTCTCGAGGCTCCGACCTCTATCATCAGACTTTCAGCAAATTCTCCATTGGCATGCAATGCAGAGGCCAAAACGCCGACGTCTTTGTCCGTCTCAATTCCTTCCAGGCATACAACTCCGGCACCATCGCCAAATAGGACAGCCACATCCCTTCCCCGGGTGGATATGTCAATTCCGGTACTGTGGACTTCCGCACACGCCAACAGAATTTTATTTGTCAACCCGCTACGGATATAAGCATCGGCAGTGGTCAAACCATAAAGAAATCCCGTGCATTGCTGACGAATATCCAGTGCCGGTGTTGAATTCAGCCCGAGTTTGTGCTGCAGCAGACAACCCGGGCCGGGAAAAAAGATATCCGGACTTAAGGTTGCAAAAATGATCAAATCAATATCTTTAGGTGTCCAACCTGCCCGTTCTAGAGCAATTTTTGTCGCCTCCAAAGCAAGATCAGATGATCCGACACCACCTTCTTCGGGTATCCAGTGACGTTGCTCGATTCCTGTTCGCTGGCGAATCCATTCATCGGATGTGTCCATCCATTGAGTTAAATCATGGTTGGTTACGACTCTAGGCGGAACATAGCGGCCCGTGCCCTTTATAACTGTGCGTTTCATAGGTATTACTCCAGGTCTTCAAGATTAGCTTTGCATCAGTCATTAGATAGATTTCAAGCCAGATGCTTGAAAAACTTCGCAAGTGTTTCATTGCGCTATTCCAAACGCTTCAATATAACGCCTATGGCACAGACTTGCAACCTTCTATCCTATTTCCAAAGGACCTCTCTGAGACCGGATGTACGTTCAATTTTGCGCTTTATCGTGTTTCTAAGAATCGATCGAGTCGTCCAAACGGAGAATTTCTTTTTTGCTCTTGTCAATCCGGTATAAACCAGTTCCCGGCTTAACACTGGATAGTCTTTATTTGGCAGGATTAATACAACCTCATCAAATTCCGAACCTTGACTTTTGTGAACCGTCATGGCGAATACCGTCTCATGCTCAGGCAGACGATGGAGCGCAAAGCGTTTGATCTCACCGTCACCGGCTGAGAAAAAGACGCTCAATTCCCGAGTCTTGTCATCGGGGTCAGGCAACGTAATTCCGATATCTCCATTAAAAAGCCCAAGATTGTAGTCGTTTCGGGTGATTAGAATCGGCCTACCTTTATACCACGGATTTGTGTGCGTTGCATCAAGATCAATCAAGCCGTGTTGTTCCAAGACCTGTTCAGCCAATTTGTTTATTGATCTCACACCGAACGGACCCATCCGCAATGCACACACGATTTTAAAGCGGTTAAGTCTTTCCAAGGCTGATGCCGGATCATCTGATTTTAAATACCCTCTGTAGCCACCAACTATCTTTTTTGCCAGGGTATCAAAAAATTCTTCAGCAGAACTCATTGCATGAAAGGAAATGGTTTTATCCGGCGCATCTTCCAAAACCATCAAGGCTTTATCCGCTTCACCGCGATTGACTGTTCGACTCAGTCTGCCGATACCGCTGTCATCGGCGAACCGGTGACTTTTTTGTAAAACCACAATGCAATCTTGTAATCCTGGCTGGGGCTTAGTGCTTCTGAAAATGGCGTTCAGATCTTCATCTGTTAGCTCCAAAATTTTTCTACGAAAATCTTCTGAAACACCATGCAGATTGTTCCGATCGCAAATATCGCCCAAAACGGAACCGGCTTCAACCGATGCAAGTTGATCCTTGTCTCCGATTAACACTAGCCGGGCATCCTTCGGAACTGCTTGCACAAGCTTGCTCATCAAGGCAAGATCCACCATGGAGGCTTCATCAATCACCAAAATATCAGCCGGCAGCGGATTTTCAGCGTTATAATGAAAATACGGCGAGCCTGATTTCGGTCTTAGCATCCGGTGAATTGTTTTCACCTCAGTCGGTATAGCCTCTTTGACTTTGTCTTTGCAAATCAGACTGTGCTTTGTTTGTCTGATCGATTCTTGCAGCCTGGCAGCGGCTTTGCCGGTCGGTGCAGCAAGACATATTTTAAGCGTACCGTCGGAGATTTGTTCCAACAGCAAGACAAGAATTTTGGTGATTGTAAACGTCTTTCCCGTTCCAGGTCCGCCCGTAATAACGCTAAACTTTTTTAGCATCGCCGTAACTGCTGCGAATTTCTGCCAGTCAATGGGCTCACCATCATTTTCAGAAAAATGCATGTCAAGGCCCCGTCTTAAACGTGGAATATCTAAATCGGTAATATGTTCGCGAGCTCGTTTTAGGATGAGATCGGCAAGTATTTTTTCGTATTCCCAATAGCGGTATAAATAAAGTCTGTTTTGGGAATCCAGAATGAGGGGTCGCTTTTCTCCGGGTCTGCCCGTCGCAGGAGATGCTGATAATTTCTCAACCCATCGGTTAATTTTCGGACAAATTAGCGCAGCATGTCCATTATCTCGTTCAAGAATAATCGTTTCGGCGCTATCATTAAGATCAAGGCAGATATCTCCATTTTTAGTGGCACGACTCACCAGTGCGGCAGCCAAAAAAACATCCGGATCGTTATCGGCAGAAAAATGCGAAATAAATTGTGCAAAATGGATGTCTATTCTTGAAAATATCTCTTTTTGATATAGGAATCTTATAATTCTGTTTTTCATGTGAAACTTTGAAAATGAGTATTCGATATTTAAAAGCCGGGAATTAATGCCTCACCCAGTCTATGGATGAGGTTTAGGGGTGGAGAATCATCGAACACACCGCGTGCGGGTTCTCGCGTTTCATCCACTCCCCTGAGAAAGATGAAAAATACACCACCGAAATCGCTATCATAATCGAAATCCGGTTTTCGACGACGCAAATACTGGCAAACGGCGAGGGTATATAAATGATACTGCAAAATATATAGATTTTCTTCCATTGCTTTAATCAAGGATTCTTTGCTGTAGCTTTCACGGTTTGATCCTAAATAGTTCGATTTCCAATCAACGATATAGAATTTCCCCTGATGATGAAATACCAGGTCAATAAAGCCCTTCATATAACCGGCTGTCGGCGCAAATACCAATTTTCCCAATTGTGCGGGATAATTTGGCGCAATGTCACGATTTGTCTCGTTTTTTAAGATCTCCTTTAATAGTTGCGGCGTTACGGGGTTTAACGGAAAATAAAATTCCATTTCATTGATTCGATCGGACCACGGAATATCGGATAAGGTGAAATATTTACTATCTGCCCGCAACGGAGTGTTTAGGACATTGGTAATTACTTTGCATATTGTTTCTTGCCACTTCTTTTCAAATCCGTATTCTAAGCGCTTTTTGGCAACGATCTCCCGCACATATTCCCGTGAACGCTCTGCAAAATTTAGGTGTTCAAATAAATCATGGAAAAAAATGCCCGCCTTGGCACCTCTGGGAAAGGAGAAGATATCATTGAAACGGTTGGTTTCGTGCAGATTGACAACCTCCGGCAACAATTCGAGCGTGCTTTCGATACCAGTCTGGTAAACGTCATAATCGGGCAGATCAATATCTGCTGCACGGGAGGACGCCAAAGATGAATAACTTGATATTTTCCAGGTGTGATCGATTTTTCCCAGGAATTTGCGACAGAACAAATTCTCTTTTTGTTCTTGCGGAAGGATATAGGTTCGATCAGATGGCATCGGCAGTGGCATCACTGTGATGCTGCCTTTTGATTGGCGGGCAATTCGATCTAAATCGGCCAATATCTCATCTTCGCTTTTAGCGGTGGAACTCTCTTTTAAGAACTCGATAATATCTCGGTTTTGGAGATTCCCCTGCGCGATATCGCGACCATGGAACAGATACGCCATCGCGGACGTTTCGGCGGTATTAATCCGTCCCCAGGCAAGGTAACAACGCCATTTGGCCCGGGTGAGCGCAACATAGAGTAATCTTAAATTTTCAGCCAAACGTTCATTTTGCGCAAATACAAGATGCTTGGATCGGAATTTCGTACCCAAATCTAAGGTCAGCTGCATATCCTGGTCGATATCGTGGAAGACGATCTCCTTGCTGCTCATTGATGAGCTTTCCCAACCGAACGGACAAAATATAACAGGGTATTCCAGACCTTTACTTTTATGAATGGTTACGATTTTTACCGCATGTTCGTCGCTTTCAAGTCGAAGCTGATGCTCTTCGAGCCGTGCTGATGACGGATCCAGTTGCGCGGCCAACCACTTAACAAGACCGGTAATGCCCAAATTTTTTTCAATCGAAACATGATGAAGAATTTCCGTTAAATGAAGAACATTGGTTAGTCTGCGTTTACCATCTAGAAACGATAAGAGACGCGCTTTGACGTTTTCATTTGCCAGGAACAATCGGAACATGCGAATAAAGCCATGCTGATTCCATACGCGATAGTATTCTTGGGTAATTGTCAGTCGCCGCTCCCACCATAACGGGTCTTGATCTGCGGAAGCCAGTTCTTCAGCGTTAACACCCATCATGTCCATTACCAAGGCTGCTTTTAAATTGGCAATATTTCCCGGCTCCGAAATACTGGTTAGGATTATCTCCATTTCCTTGGCTTCTCGGGAATCAAAGATGTTACCGGTACTGAATAGAACCGATGGGATGCCTTTGGCGGATAAGCGCTGTTTTATGAGTTGGGCCTGCTTGTTTGTTCGAACCAGCACCGCGATATCGCCCCGCGCTACATTTGATGGACCGGGTGAAATTAATCGGGAAATCTCCTCGGCAACCGCGCCGGCAATGAGTTGCACAGCATCTGTTTTGCTAATGATTTTTTCTTCTCCATAGATATTTTTCGAATTCAAATACCATATGATTAGCGGTATGGCGTTATTTTTTTCTCCGACCGAGACACGCTTACCCGGTCGTCCCTTCTCAAAAGGTATTTCATCAAATACAAACGGCGTGTTGACATTTGAAAAGATCGTGTTTACCGCCGTGATCAGACCAGGATCGGAGCGCCAGTTTTTCGTCAAGGTGAATTTGGATGCCACATTGCGTGAGGCCTTCATATACGAAAAAATATCTGCGCCCCGGAAGCCGTAAATCGCTTGTTTGGGATCTCCGATCATAAAGAGAAGATTATCTTTGGTTGAAAATAATTGAGTGAATATGTCGTATTGAACATTATCGGTATCTTGAAACTCATCTACCAAGACAGCCTTATATTCCTGCCTGACAGCATCTGCCAGCGCACCACCACCCGTTTCAAGTGCATTTTTCACCGATATCAGCAAATCATCAAAATAATGTATATTCTTCTTTTTCTTTCTTTCTTTGAGTTCTACGTTCGCAAAATGAAACAACTGCGATTTCAAAAACAGCAAGTAGCGATCGAATTCGGCTTTCAGGGCTTTACCGAAGCGATAAACTTCTTCACATATATTAAAAAAATCGTGTAGCGGAGGGAATTGGTTTTTCCTAGTCGTTTGAGAAAGATACGGTGTCGTAAATTTCTCAAACTCTTTGAACAGCGGAAATCCATTACTTTTTGAATCCACGAATCTGTCCATGGATTCAACCAGAGATAAAATTTTCAAATCCCTTTTAGTCTTATTCGGCAATGTTGGATCCGGTTTCAGGCTGCCATAATATGTTCCGCTCAATACAGGACTGTTTAATGCGTCGATGACTGATTCGCGTGAATTTGACCATTGGCGTTTGAGCCGTCGAAAGGCTTTCCGAAAAGGCTGCAGATTTCCCAAAGATGGTTTGTCTAATTGGGGGATGATCCGGACGGCCGAAGTCCTTACCTTAAAAAATAACTCAGCGAACCCTTTTGGTCCCTTTATCTTGCCTGTCGCATAATTGACAAATTCCAGTGGTGCACTGTAGAAATGTTTCCGCCAAAAATCATCGACAACCTCCTGTATCACCTCGGTTTGATCGGTCACAAGCTCCGTATCAAACAGCTTGCCGGTTTCAAAGGCATTTTCATACAATATTCTCTGACAAAATCCATGGATCGTGAAGATTGCCGCTCGATCAAAATTGATGAGGGCTTCATGGATCGAATGCAGTGCCGATGCCGGATTTTCACGCTGGTTCGTCAACGAATCAATAAGGGGGTCTGCACTTGACCCTCCGCAAAACGCTTCTTTGGCTTGAAGCAGTTTGTTACGTATCCTATCTCTTAGTTCTTCTGTGGCGGCATTTGTAAATGTTACCACCAAGATCTGATCGACCAATAGTTGTTTTTCCAGAATGAGTCTGACAAACAACCCTTCGATGGTATGGGTTTTGCCAGTGCCTGCGCTGGCTTCGATGAGATTGGTCCCTGATAACGGGCTATGGATAATGTCGAAGGTTTTCAACGTTGATTTAGTCGATAGATAAAGGCCAATACTTCTGCGACTGCCTGATAAAATCCGGGTGGAATCTCGGTTTCAATTTCAAGTGCTTCTAGTACCTACACTATATTTTTGTCCTTGTATAGCGGCATATCATACTGCTTAGCGATTTCAATGATCTTATCCGCTGAGCTTGGATTTATTCATCCTTGGTATAGTATACTCCGGGTATCCAACTTTTATGAATTTTGGAAGTTTTATCCGGATCCTTTTTGGTTTGTTCGACAAATTTGAAATTGTTCCAGCCGACCCGGATAATATCATTGTGCTCTAATTTTATACTGGTAATTTTTTTGCCGTTCACAAATGTGCTGTTGGTGCTCTCAAGATCCTTAAGGTAATATTCCGGTGATCCTTTCGGCTTCGAACTTTTCTTCACTTCTATAACCGCATGTTGCGTGCTTACGACACCATCATCAATATAAATATCGCAGTCCGGGTCTCTGCCGATACGCAGAGTAGGTTTGTCTATTTCGAATTTCTTTATAACCACACCTTCATGTAATTGAACGATCATTGCCATATGACCTCTCCTTTTGTTTATTAAAGCTCACTCTCTTCAAATTAAATGACGACCTCTGTGCAATGCGCTAAAAGTGGAAGATAAATGCGTTTGGCTATTTCCTCAAAAAATTCGTCGATCGGATCCGTATTTTTAAAGCAAAGTTGATAATAGGGATCTTCGATTTCACCTCTTTTATATTCGCTGCCCTGCCATTTTCTTTTGGCCTTCAGCAGGGCGCGTTGCTGATTATTTGTTTTCTTTTGAACCTGTAGAACATATTCAAGGGACGCTTCCGGAAAAAAATGAATGGGTTCAGTCAAGCCCTGCCAGAATACCTGTAAAATCGTCTCCAGGATTTCTCTGGTTTTGGAAGTATGGCTAAATTTTAAGTTGCTGTCCTTGCAAAAAAGAAAGCTTTCTGCCGACCAATTTTCGGGCCTCAGATCGCAGTAAATCAGATGATAGATCCACAATTTCAATAGATCTTTTGCTTTGCAATTGGCATAACGCAGATGAATGTATCCATGTTCATAGATGTCTGTGAGTCGACCGCTAAGATGAAACCCTGAAATTTCATAATCTACATCTAGAGGATCGGATATTTTACCGTGGGTATAGTTTTCGATTTGATTGACAAATTTATCAACATCCATACTTATTTCGTTATAAAGAGAATCGCCTACAGGTCCGGGGGGAAGTTGTCCCAATGCGCGCTGAATCGGGCGAAAATTTTGAAGATCCATACCGGATAACCTGCTGTTAAGAAGATTTTGATCAATTACGTATTTCTGAAGCGGATTTAATTCGAAATTTTCCCGATCTTCTAAAATCGCTGCCTGTTTATCGAGAAATATGCCAAGGCGTTTTTCGAGTAAAAACCGAGTTGGATTAGCAAAAAATATACATAAGGTATCCATATCAATCGATTTCCATTCTTGAACCTCCTCTGATGCCATATCCAGGGTCTTGGAAATAAAAGCAGCGGGCTGTGTGCGACATGGCCTTTGCGTGCTGGCCAGCATATCTTTTTCAGAATAGCTAAAAAGCCATGGATCTCCCTGAAAGTATATAGAAGAAAACGCCTGCAAACGGTGATCGATAATCACATGGTCGCGGATGCTCTTTTCCGGTAGAAAAAAGCTTTTTTCAATTGTATCCAGCAACTCGCTAACCAGCACGGACGGTGGTATTCGGGAGTTGTCCTGAATGCTTTGACCCACATAAGAAATATAAAGCTTCTTTCTGGCGGAAATAATCGATTCCAGAAATAGATATTTATCATCGTTTCTGCGGGAGCGATCGCCGATTTTGGGTTTATTGGCCACGAGGTCGAAGCTCAACGGCTGAAAATCCCTTGGAAAGGCATCGGCATTCAATCCAACCAAACACATTACCTTAAACGGAATGCTCCGCATCGGCAGCATGGCACAAAAGGTAATACCTCTAGACATAAATCCGGAACCAAAGCTTTTTTCCTCTAAACGGCTGCAAAGGTATGCCCGGATGACCTCAAGTTCGAGCTTATCATCAAAACCGGTTTGTTTTTGGCGATCTGCTAATTCGTCGAACAAGAATCGTAGGGTTTGTATTTCCCTTTCGGTTTCTTCGTCCGAAACAAAAAATTGCTCAAAAATAAAGTTTAACGCATTCTTCCAACGACTTAGGGTTTTTGGATGTTCCAGGATTTTTATACAACGAAAGATCCGATCTACAAATTCCAAAAAATTTCCCAAAATATTGACTTGGTCGCCCTCTATATCATCGTAAGGAAGGATGCCTTCAAACATCTCCCGATGATAACCCGGCATGGCATAACCCAAAAGAAGTCTTTCGATTCCGGTGCGCCAGCTATTTTCGGAAAAACGGGGAAGGCCTAGCGCCAAACGATGATCCACATCCCTACCCCACCGGATCTGGCTCTGCGTTATCCAGCGCTCGATAATCTGAATATCAGAATCCGTAAATTCGAAATGCCGCATAATTGATGGATATTCTAGCAATCGAAATACCTGGGTAGTCCCTAAACGGCTGTCTTTGAGATCGAGCAAGGTAAGAAAGCCTTCGATCAAGCGGCTTTCTTTGCTGGCGGTTTGGTCCGCGATGCTAAATGGAATTCGATGAGCGTCGTCTGTCTGAGCATCAAAGACGGCATGAATATATGGCGCATAAGTTTCAATATCCGGGGCCATAACGACAATGTCTTTCGGCAACAGGCTCGGATCCCCTTCAAACATTGCCAATAGGTTGTCATGCAATACCTCTATTTCTCGCATGGGGCTATGACAACAGTGGATCTGGATTGAATTGTCCCGCTCTGTCAGTTGAATGGGTTCTGCTGGAGGAGATGTAAACGATTGCCCGGATGTTTTTTTTTGGTCGGCAAATCCTCTGTTTCTTAGATTTAAAATATCGGATTGAATACATGAAAGCATATCGCGGCAAGCTTGCTCATCAAACAATTCGTGGAAATCACAATCAAAATTACTTATCAACTGAAAAAAATCTTTACCGAGATTACCCATTGACGCCAGCAACCGGTTTCCTTCTTCGAAATGGAGCTCCGTTGAGATATCTTCAGTTTCCGGATATCTTCTTCGAATCCGATGTTGTACACGATCCGAAACGATATCCGTCCAATACTCCTTGCACGGATTTAAAATAAAAAAGTTAACCGGTGTGTGGAAAGACATAGCCGCAAATATCTCCTGATGGAAAGGCGGTAAATAGGATATTCCGAATACAGAAACTCTCTCAGGGAAACATTTGGTTTCAACCGATCCGCCGGCAAACATTTCAAGTAGATCTTTGCGTAGGCGGGCCCGATGCATCGGACCATTAATTTGCAAAAGTTTCCGCCAAAGCTGTGCCTGCCAGGATTCAATTCGATCGTCGGTTACGGCATTCTCTTCCCAGCTGAATACGAGTTCCGGTCGAAAAACCAAATACTGATCAAATATATCGGCAATTTTCTTTGAAAGTTGAAACAATTTGAGATGATTGGGGTCATCTTTTAGGTACGCTTTTACATTTTCAAAACCCGACTGTTCTAAACACGCGGGAAGAAGTTTCATTAAGGCGAATGTCGTTCGCTCGGGGTCCCATGGTGAAGGTTCGGGCAGCTCTCCAATGAATCGATTAAACATATCCTGTAGAAAGGTATTGGGAAACGGAAAATGACAGTTGGCCCATATGCCGTTGTGCTTTGCCAGCTCCATGGAAACCCAGCGTTCCATTCCCCTGCTCTGAATTACAATAATTTCAGGAGACAATGGAGAGGATAAGGGTATCCGAACGATCTGAGCTAATTGTTCTGCTAAAATTTCGAGTCGATTGCTGAAAAAGATGCTAAGATCTGGCATTGAATAGAACTCAAGGGCCTTGCCCCAACTGGAATTGTGGAAGGATTAACCTTGATGAATTCGTAAAAAGTCCCAATCCCGTCACTCCGGCGAACGCCGGAGTCCAGAGGCTATCGAAATGACTGGACTCCGGCTTTAGCCGGAATGACAATAAATCGATTTTTTGACTTTTTAAGGATTTATCAACCTTGGGGTTTTAAAAATCACCGATACAGAATTATGCGTTAAGATAAGGGAGTTGTCAATACATTCAGGCTTCGGTGGACTTGAAATTTTTCCAACACCTCTCCAAAAACTGCAATGACGCGCTTAGGTCATTGTAGGAAAAAACTTCCACAGACACAGTTCCACCAAATCGTTTCAAAATTCTGAGAATAGGATCGATAGCTCCTTTTGGCAGTCGATCTAACGACAAATGATCATGGTTGTTTTCCACCCCGTGCAAATGAATGATAGATATTTTAGAAAAAAAACGATTGAAGAGTTCTGCAATATCATACCCATAGCGAATAAGGTGGCCCACGTCCATGCAGATCGATAAATTAAAATCTTCAATGACATCTTCTAACAGCTCAATCGGGTAATCCATAGTTTCGATCGAAAGCAGATCGCCGTCTATTTCAACGCGCAGCAGTCTCTCTAGATTCAATCGCACTCTGTCACGCCATTTTTTCACGGTCATGTTTTCAAAGTTGTCCTCCTTATATGGGATGTGCAATGAAAAGGTGGACGGGTTCAGCGGTAAGAGATGCTCAATTATTCTCACGTAGGTGTCTGCAGCAGGGTATCGTTGGCTGAACCCCTGATCACTTATGGATATGTCCGTCGGCAAATGAACGTTATAAGAAAGGTTAAAATTCGTTGCCAAGCGGCAAAGCTCACCGATCACAGACGCAGGAAAAAGAGATTCGATGTCAGCGCTTTCAAAAAGCAATAATTCAATTTCATCGATAAATGGACCCAGCATTTTTATATTGGGAATATAGTCATCGGGATAGATATAGGATGTGGTGCTGAGTTTGAATGGGTAAACACCTTTGTGGGACTTGGTTAGCCGAGGATATTTATTTGAGAGATGAGTCATATTAAAACGCTTATTGTCCAGGCTATTACTAACCACAAAAGCGAGGATAGCATCATGATTTGACAGGCTTTTGTTATATCTTCCGGGACAGTCTTTCCAAAACGTAAACCAATATACGGTTTGTGTACCAGCTGTCCGTTGTAATAATTCGGACCGTTGAGTTTCACAGCCAGCGCACCGGCAAACGCCGCTTCCGGATATCCCGCATTCGGGCTTGAATGGTTCGTACCTTCTGTGACTGCCGTTTCGAGCGATCGCCTGCCTTTGCCGGAAAGGATTTGGGTTGCCAAGGAAATGATTGGTACCGATACGCGTGATGGAATATAATTTAAGATATCATCCAGACGGGCAGATGCCTTGCCGAAAAACATATATTTTTCATTTTTATAGCCGATCATCGAATCCAGTGTGTTGACCATTTTGTAAACCATGGCAAGCGGAGCACCGCCTATGGCAGCAAAAAATAACGGCGCAATCACGCCGTCGACGAGATTTTCCGCCACGGTTTCTACTGCAGCCCTTGAAATTCCTTCTTGTTCATAATTTTCAACATCTCTGCCGACAATTAAAGCGATCTTTTTTCTGGCCTCCTTCAATCTATTTCCTAAAAGGTATCGATGGATTTCCATGGCGGCATCTTCCAGCGAGCGAACTGAGATGCAGAAGTATATCAGAATAATTTCAAAACAATTTTTGACGAGCGGATGAATCCAATGGGCGGCGTGTAATATGAGTAACGCCGATACTCCCGTTATTAAAACATGAAAGGAGGTAAACAGTGCGCCGGAAATCACCAGACGGCAATTAATTTTTCTGAAAAAGGGCTCGAAGGCCTCAATGGCTTTGCCCATCCAACGCACAGGATGGGGCAATGATTGCGGATCTCCGAGAATTAAATCGAGAACAAATGCAGCCGGCAGGATGTACCATGAGGGCAAAAATTCCATACGTCTCAAGCAACCTGTTTTTCTTCTATGCCACGATCATCGTCCGTTGTGCTTGGAATCAACACGCTCAGTTTTTCAGCAACCATCTGATTTGCTTCCGGAGTTTTGAGAGATATGCGGATATATCGATCAGATAACCCGTAAAAATTGCTACAGTTTCGAATCAGAATTTTTTCTTTTGACAATCGTGTCCAAATCTCATCTGAGGTCATTGTCGATGGAAGCTTGACCAGCACAAAAGGTGTGGCACTCGGGTAAGCCTTTGCGTTGGGAATATGTCTAAGGCGTTGATAGAAATGTTGTCGTTGATTTTCAAAAAACATTCTGGAGTTCTGAACAAACGCTTCAGCCCGGGTTTTTTGCATGACCAGAAAGCGAACCGCAGCTTGTGCAAGGCTGTTGACACTCCATGGCAAAAGGTGCTTTCTTAATTTTTCTATCGTTTTGGGGGAAGAAATAGTGAATCCAATCCGCAAACCCGGAATTCTGAAGATTTTTGAAAGGGAGGCTAAAACAATTACATTTTCGAGTCCTGAGTTTGCCATGCTTTCTTTTTCAGCACCGATGACAAAGGGCAGATAGGATTCATCGATAATGAAATTTGTCTTCGAGTGGGCCCCGCAAAGACGGTGGAGTTTATCAAAAGGGATGTGGCTGCCGGTCGGGTTGTTGGGATTGCAGATAAACACCGTATCTTTCCCCATAAGATTCGCTTTTATGGAATCCATGTTCGGGCGAAAATCTTCCGATTCTTCCGCCAAAATTGAGGAACTTTCTATATGATGCAACGCACATGCATCCGCATAATCAGAATAGGTTGGACCCAATATAAGGGCGCTTTTTGTCTTCAGCACACTTGGTAATGCATAAATAAATTGGGTGGTTCCATTTCCTGCAATTACACGTTCAGGTGCGCTGTGCATGTATTCAGCGAAATACCTGATGGCCTCCTCACTATCCACTTCTGGCAGTTCTGTGAGAGACATGAGATTTTCTTTCAAAAAATCCAGCAGCCCTGAGGGCGGTCCTAAAGGATTTATGTTACTGCTCATGTCGATGATTTCGGCTGGCTTCCAGCCAAATTGACGGGCTACCGCATAAATATTTCCACCATGTCCATTTAACATTAAACCCCTCCCATGGATATCAATAAAAACAGTCCTGATTCAGTGACCTCTGCCATTGCACCCAGCATATCCCCGGTAATGCATCCGACACGTCTTTTATAGTAGAAAAGAATTATCGCGATAATGGCGGCAAAACCGGCGTTCAACAACATGGCTCTCCAGCCCAAAAACAATGAAAGAATAAGCAGCAACAGCAATCCCCAGAATGCGGATATTCCCATTTTTTCCTTAAAAAAATCCAGGCCGGTCCCGCCGCCAGGCCGGCCGTATTCGAGATATTGGATGCCGAAAATCATACCGCCGCGCGCATATGCCGGTATGATGATCAGCAACAGACTCCGATGGTTTTCCAAACCCATAATACCGACCCATTTTATGGCTAAACCACAAACAATTGCCACAAGTCCCATAGTACCCAGGCAACTGTCTTTCATGATGGCCAGTGCCGCTTCTTTTGATCGTTGTCCCAAAAGACCGTCAGCCGTATCCCCCAGACCATCCAGATGGAATGCGCCGGTCATAATTATTAGCAAGATGACATCGAGCAGTGCGGCAACCGGTGGACTCCACAATCTTAATGCCGCTTGGTCGAAGACAGCAACCAAAATGCCTAAAAGCAGGCCGACGGCGGGAAAAAAAGGCACCATTTTTTTGGGGTCAAATGGGGCTGATTTGCCAAATGGAAATATGGTGATGAATTGGATGGCGGCGATAAGACCTTTCATGCTCGCACCATTATCTGTTTCTTCCTTCATTTTTTAATTGTTACCGGTATCCCTGCCACCATCCATACAACCTTGTCTGCGCTTTTCGCAACAGCCTGGTTAACGACGCCAACTAAATCTCTGAACATTCGGACCAGCTTATTTTCAGGTACAATTCCGGTTCCCACTTCGTTTGAAACGAGTACCACCGGACAAGCAGCTGCCTCAATGGCATGTACCAAGTTCAATATTTGTTTTTCAACCTTTAAGGTTTCTTCACCCTGCATCAGCAAATTACTGATCCAAAGCGTCAGGCAGTCGACCACAACAACATCACCTATTTTTGCATTGTCTGCGATAGTCTCCGGTAACTGCAAAGGGGCTTCAACGGTTTTCCACTCTTGACCGCGTCCCTTTTGATGATTCGCTACACGCTGTTTCATTTCTTCATCCTGCACTATACAAGTCGCGATGAAGATTTTATTATCGCTCGCTATCTTTTCCGCGAGTTTAAGGGCCTGGTTGCTTTTCCCGCTGCGACAACCGCCAAGGATAAATATGTTTTTTTTCACTGATTAACTACCATTTAGTGGTGATTAATAATTTTAATGATGCTATCTGTTTGTATGTGCGCCTCAAAATGCTCGGCCAAGAGGTCATATTGTTTATCCCGTGCTTCTATTCCTTCAAGCGCTGACGTCTTTATATTCGGCAACTCAATGCTGTTCAGCCATAAAGCGGTGATCTCTGGATTATCGAATATGCCGTGAATGTATGTGCCGATAACTCTAAAATCATTTACTACACAGCCGTCCTCATCTGAAGCGGCAATACTGTTGCGGGACACAATCTGAAATAAGGATTTTCCGCTCTTTCTATGGGTCTGCCCCATATGAATTTCATAGCCTGAACCCTTTGTTCCCTGCCATGAAAATCGGGTCAAGGTAGTGGTTTTGGGTGCTTTTAACACGGTCTCAACCGGCAATAAATCCAATCCTTCGGTTGAACCGGGATGGCCCTCAAGCCCATTCGGATCATGGACGCAATCTCCCATCATTTGATAACCACCACATATTCCCAGTACATATCCCCCCCGTTTGACATAGCTTTTTATCTTTTGGGTCCATCCCGTTGAATGCAACCAAGTTAAGTCATAGCGCGTATTTTTGGATCCCGGAAGAATCACCGCTCGGAAAATGGATAGGTCCTGAACCCTTTCCAAAAAAAAGACCTCCACTCCCTCCAATAGGAAAAGCGGATCAAAATCATTGAAATTGGAAATGTGCGGAAGCCGAATAACCGCAATTGATGGTTCTTTACTTTTTCCTGGAAAAACCTGTTTCGGTTTTTCTATCACCACCGAATCCTCCGGTTCGATATGAATATGCTCGTACCATGGAAGCACCCCAAAGACCTTTTTCCCGGTATTCTCTTCGATCCATTTTATTCCATTTTCAAACAATCGAATATCGCCACGGAAGCGATTGATGATAAACCCTTTGACCAAATCTCGTTGATGCGGCTTTAAGCACGCCAGGGTGCCGACGATTTGCGCAAATACACCGCCTCGGTGGATGTCAGCCACCAGGATTACCGATGCGGGAGCATATTCAGCCATGCGTAAATTGACAATATCGCTGTCCATCAAATTTACTTCCGCACAGGAACCCGCCCCCTCTATCACGATCAACTCGTAGTTCGCGCGCAGTCGCGTGAGTGCTTCAGCAGCGGCTCCGAAGAGCGCTTCTTTTTTGTTATGGTAATCAGCGGCAGACGTATTTTCGCTGACACTGCCCAGAAGCACAACCTGAGAGCCGATTTCACTGGTCGGTTTCAATAAAATGGGATTCATATCTACATGGGGCGGCACCCTTGCGGCTTCTGCTTGAACGATCTGAGCACGCCCCATCTCCAAACCTTCCGGAGTAACACCTGAATTATTCGACATGTTTTGTGCTTTAAACGGTGCAACCCGTATGCCCTGTCTAACTAAATAGCGACACAAAGCTGTGGTAATGATACTTTTGCCCACATCGGATCCAGTTCCCAATATCGCCAGACAAGGAGCGATATCCAAATTTTTATTTTTCAATACCAATTCTCGCTTTTACTCCGCTCTGAAAATAATGCTTTATCGCTTTTACTTCCGAAACCAAATCCGCTTTTTCAACGATTTCAGGTGCCGCATTTCTTCCGGTGATGATAAGTTCTATATCGTCGGGTTTTCGATCAATGATGTCTAAAAGATCTTCTGGCAAAAAAATACCGTAAGATACGGCAACGTTGATTTCATCGAGAATCACGATGTGATGTTGTCTTGAAAACAAGATTTCTTTTACTCGTATAAGCCCTTTTCGAGCAGCTTCGATGTCTTCAGAAGCCGGTTTGCCTCTGGTGAAGCGACCACGACCAAATTGTTCCACTGTGACACAATCGGAAAAACGCTTCAATGCGTTGATTTCGCTGTAATCCCCCTTTTTGATAAATTGGCCAATATACACCTTTAGCCCGGCTCCTACGGCTCTGAGAGCAAGGCCAAGCGCAGCCGTGGTTTTGCCCTTCCCATCCCCCGTATATACGTGAACGTATCCTCTCATTTCGAGTCTATCTTGTATTTTTGCGAATATCCTCTGGGGGTAAACATAAAATTCATATAGCGATCCGATGCACGGCTTCCCACAAATACCGTGGTCTGCATATTGACTTCAGCAATGTGAAGATTTTCCAGGGGTATAATATCAACGTGCTGTCTTTCGCGCATGGCGCTGGTAACAATTCCAACGGGTGTGGTTCTATCGCGATATTTCAAAATGATCTGCTGGGCTTTTTCGAGTTGCCAGGTTCTCTTTTTGCTTTTGGGGTTGTACAGAACAATCACAAAATCTGCCTGGGCAGCGGCCTCAAGGCGTTTTTCAATGACCTTCCAGGGAGTCAATAAATCGCTGAGGCTTATGACCGCAAAATCATGAGTTAACGGAGCGCCAAGCAGCGACGCACCTGCACAAAGCGCCGGAATACCGGGTACGATTTCAATCTGTAGGACGTCTTGATGGCTATGATTACTAACACGCTGTTGCGGCGGAGCAATCTGAATATTTCTGGCATTGCAGGTTTCAAACACCAGCCCGGCCATTGCATAAATACCGGGATCACCGCTGCAGACGATTGCACACGATTTGCCATGGAGAGCTAAATCAATTGCAGATTCCACCC
>WOR8_10000845_pt1 | contig 40764 bp, 22 predicted proteins | sample DeeMarSeWOR38_10_FD_19890 | JGI IMG/M metagenome (IMG submission 19890)
CTTTCCTAAACCATTTGCATATCCAACCAGCCCGCCGACAGCGTTGTTGCCACCGACTAAACCAGTGCTGTAACACTGATTCAATGTACCCCCCAGGCTGTATCCTACAATACCACCTACATAATCGTTTCCGCTGATCTCACCGCTGCTGTAGCAGTTGAGCAGTTGACCGCTTAAATTGTATCCTACCAGCCCCCCGACATTAGATCCAGTGCCGTGGATCAAGACATTTTCAAGCCCAAGATTCCTGACCACGCAACCTCTGGTAAGTTTTCCAAAAAATCCCAGATTGTTTGCTCCTTCTATTTGGAGATTCAGAATCATATGGTCGTTACCGACAAAGTTGCCCTTAAATACTGGTATCACAGCCTGTTCAAACACATTTCGACCTGGAAGATTCGGATCCATGTCGATATCCGCATTCAATACAAAGTGTTTATCCCAAAGCAAACTGGACTTATGGAGAAGAAGTATCTGGTCAGCACTCTTAAGCTGAAAGGGATCCTCCGGTGAACCTGAACCATCGAGCCAGTCAATGACAGGCTCAGGAATCATTTGTCCTGGTGCTCCTTCCCAGGCCAGCCGGGGATAATCTTGGCCGCTGTCTAATACCCAATTCGGATCACCTCCCAAACCGTTCAAACCGAGCATTTCAGGATCCATCATCTCGACCGTGGTCAGACCTACTCCACCCGTACTGTGCTTAAGACCAGAGGTATCTACATCCCACACACTATTGTTGACATATTCAGAAGCTCCAGTTCCAACGAGGCCACCGACATAGTTACTACCATTGACGATGCCTGCGCTGTAACAACCGGCCACATTACTGTCGTTCCCCCCCGTCAACCCACCGACACAAATATTACCATTAACGTTAGCGGTTGAGTAACAATTATATATTGTAGACCATTTAGCAAACACCTGAAAAGGTGAAATCCCATTCCTTCCGACGAGTCCGCCGACATCATTATCGCCAACGACCTCACCGGTACTGTAGCATTGGCTCACAGCACCTAAATTGTACCCTACCATCCCACCGACAGCGTAATCTCCAGAAGTGCTGCCGCTTGAATAGCAGTGTGTAATTGTGCCTGAATCACTTTCCCCCACCAAGCTTCCGATATGATTCCCTGTGCTTTCAATAGAGATGTTCACAAGACCCAGATCCGTTACGGAACCTCCCAGTAGAATTCCAATCAAGCCCAAATGATTTCCTCCTTGGATAGAGACATGTCGAATAGAAAATCCGTTTCCATTGAAGCTGCCCGAAAGACTTGGAATAACAGCCTGAAACCAGGACAATCCCTCCAGATCCAGATGATTCATAAGGATGAAGTTCCTATCTGCCAACATACCGGCCTTGCTCAGTCGGATAAGCTGATCTACATTAGTAATCTGATAGGGTATCTCTGGAGTGCCATCTCCGTCCATCCAGTCGATAGTTGGTTGGGGGATCAGTTCCCCTGGAGTATTTTCCCATGCCAAACGTGGGTAGTCTTTTCCCGGATCCAGAATCCAGTTAGGATCATTAGCCAAACCGTTTAGACCAATAAATTCGGGATCCATCATCTCAGCGGTCGTCAAGCCAACTCCGCCATCGCTTCCCAAAAGACCGGAGGTTTCAATATCCCAGAAGCAGTTGGATACAATGCCCGAGTTTTTCCCCACCAGTCCCCCGACTTCCTTATCTCCATTGACTGTACCGATACTGTAACTCATGACGATTTTGTTGTCAGTGAAGCCAACGAGGCCGCCGACATAATTATTCCCACTGACTGCAGCGGTACTATAACAATTGATTATGCGGCAATCCTCCTCTGTAGACCATGGTGATATAAACCGTCGTGAACTATTACTGCCTACAAGGCCGCCGACATATGTTCCTCTACTTTTGATAGAACCGGTGCTGTAGCTTGCAGCAATGCTGCCATAGCTGTGACCAGCGAGGCCACCTACACAATGACTCGTTCCATTAATATCTACTCCTTCCAGACCAAGATTTAAAATCTTTGCTCCTGATCCTAATTGGCCGAACAAACCCAGGTAGCCACCCCCTGTGATTTTGAGATGCGAAATTGTGTAACTGTTGCCATCAAAAAAACCATTGAAAGAAAAGTCTTGAAACCAATAGTATTCGATGATTGGTGTTACATACGGAGCAATAACTGCCCTGTCAAAGACCTTGCGACCAGGAAGGTTGGGATCGAGATCGATATCAGCGGTCAGTACGAAGTGCTTGTGGTAATCTTCGGGACTCTCACCAAGCAGCATTAGATCTTCTGCTGTAGCTATCTGATACGGCTCGTTAGGTTCTCCTGTCCCACCGCTGTATTTGGCTTGAGCCGAAGAGATACATAGGGATATGATTGAAATGATCATTAAGGATTTCATGGTACATTGACCTCCAAAACATCTGAGTCCGCGAGCCGGGGCCGATACAGTCGAATATCATCAAAGTACATTTTGCCCCGACCGCCAGGTATAGTCATATTACCTCTCGTCCCGAAACCGATAGCAATTCGGTCAACATCGGTCAGGTCTATGCCTTGATTGATAAAAATCTTTAATTGGATTATCCATTCTGTCCACGTGTCGATTCTAACAGCATTTGGATCATCATAGTAAATCACAGCAGGTTCGCTGGCCTTATTGGTAATGGCTACATACATCAACTCAGGATCATTTGAGAAGCCTCCCCTAAACCATAATGATAATTCCGTAACGTCTCCCTCCGTCCAGTTGCGTAGATAACTCAAAGTTTTCTCTGCTTCTGAGTATTTAAAGTAGCCTGGTTTGTTATTATCGTATAAATACGGCATGGATTGTTTGCCAGCATGGACGATAGTCTCCTCCATATAGGAAGGTGTGGTTTCATCACCTACAGCAGATCCGGTCCAGTTACATATAATCGGCCAGGATCCAATGGCATAACCAAGCCCATCTTTCCATGAGTACCATATAAAGTTTTGATGGGAATCATAATTCTCAAAATCATCCACAATAATGAAATTGGTTGTTGTAAAACACCATATATCGCCTTTGCACTGTCTATTAGAACCCGCTTGATTTATTTCATCAATACGCCAATAGTATGTTTGTTCCAATTTCAAATTACCGGGATTATATGTAGTTATGTCAGATTTCTGTCGTCCTCGATAGATTTCTGGGCTCTCAATTGTCGCATTAGCTATGGCTTCTTTATCTTCACCGAAGTATACGTCATGATATAAATCCGTCCCTCCAGGAAACCAACTGAGAGTCAATGGTTGTTGGACATTGACCGCGTCATTCTGTGGATAAGGAGAAAAAGCCCGGCCGTATTGCCACCACAGCCTTGGATAACTCTGCCCTTCGAGAATCCACCAGACATCATCCTCGCCATTCTCAGTCTCATCGATGAAATCCCAGCTGGCATCAAGGAAAGTTTCGGCTGTTTGCATTTCGGCTGTTGTTATGCCTGTTCCACCAGCACTGGTGGTCTGGCCAGATGTCTCAATATCCCACAAACATGAAGTCACAATCACATTCTCGACATCCGCCGCTCCTATAAGCCCGCCGATAGATTCAATACCACTGACTAAGCTTGCACTGTAACAATTGACCAAATATCCAACATAAGAGATTTCCCCAACAAGACCGCCGATTTTTTCAATCCCACTTACTGTACTGAGACTGTAACAATCCGTCACGGGTGCAAAATGATTATTGCCAACGAGTCCACCAACTGCGGTAGTTCCAATAACATTGCCTTCCGAGTAACACTTCGTGATCGAGCCACTCCCAAAGAAAAAAGTATTACAGCCGACCAACCCACCAACAGACTCATCACCGCTGATTGTTACAGTGCTATAGCAGTCGTTCAGAGTACCAACATTTAAGCCCACGAGGCCGCCGACGTATTTCCCTCCATATATCATGCCCGTGCTGTAACTTGAGATGATGCTACCATCATCGCACAAGCCCACGAGGCCCCCAACATAATCACCGGTTCCACTGACATCCACCTCTTCCAGGCCCAGATTAGATATGCATGCCCCATATTTTAATCGCCCGAACAGCCCTAAGTAGCTTCCGCCTCTAATTGTTATATTCGAAATCGTGTGACTGTTGCCGTCGAAGACACCAATGAATGAAGTTCCCTGAAAACCTCTTTTAACATCATTTGTATCCGGAGCAATAACAGCCCTATCAAAGACCTTCTGGCCTGGAAGATTCGGGTCAAGGTCAATGTCGGCGGTCATGATAAAGTGCTTGTCGTAATCTTCGGGACTATCGCCCAGTAGCATCAAGTCTTCTGCAGTAGCGATCTGGTATGGATTGTTAGACTCACCTGTGCCGCCGCTGTATTTGGCTTGGGCCGGTAAGACAAGCAGGAATATGGTTAAAATGATAATTAAGGAGTTCATGGTACAGTGACCTCCAAATCAAGCGATTCTGCAGGTCGGGGGGGATATAGTCGAATATCATCGAAGTACATTTTGCCCTGGCCACCAGGTATAGTCATATTACCTCTGATCCCGAAGCCGATAGCAATTCGGTCAACATTGGTCAGATCTATGCCTTGAGCAGTAAATGTCGATAGTGGGATTATCCATTCTGTCCATGTATCGATTCTTACAGCATTTGGATCGTCATGATAAATCACAGCAGGCATTCCGGTTCTATTGGAAACGGTCACATACATCGGCTCAGGATCGTTATTGATAACACCGATATCCTGATGCTCCCACTGCCCACTGACTATCCCAGTAATCGTTACGTTTGAAAAAATTGCCTGAGATATCGCATCGGGATTATGGGCGGTCAGCGCCAAACCAATATAAACTTTAGATGACATCGAGATGTTCATCGAAACCGTGTTCTGTACTGGCTGCCAAGTAGTTCCATTTGCAGAGTGCGAAGCCATAAAATTACCGGCTTCATCACGCTCCAGTTTTATCCAGAGTGGTACTGTGATTCCAGTTTGATTCGTGGTGACACTGGTCTGCCCCCATTCAGCGCGAGCCTGGAAGGCAATCACATTATTCGGAGTAATATAGACAAAGGCATGCTTCGAGCTTTCATACAAACCCTGTCGAATCATCACACCGGCCTTGGCCCATTCATGAGTGTTTTCTATAAACTCGATTCTCGCTACTATTGAACCGGGGCCGATGAGGCTTTTATAGGCAAAGTGAAACTGGTCATGCTCGCCTCCGATATCCGTGCCGGAGCCGGTCATCGTGTAGATTCCAGCGGATCCTTCAACAAAGCTGCCGACAGGTGCTCGTCGCCCGTGGAACCATAGGGACAACTTCGAAACACTTTCTTTGGTCCAGTCACGCGGATAACTTAACCATTTCTCTGCCTCTGAATAATAGGCATAACCTTGTTTATAGTTATTGTACCAATACGGCATCGATTGTCTGCCACCATGGACGATAGTCTCCTCCGTATAGGAAGGTGTGGTTTCATCGCCTACGGCAGATCCGGTGTGGTTACCAATATCCCAGGCTCCCGGTGGGCCATAGCCAAGCCCATCATGCCACGAGTACCATATCTGGTTATCACCGGCATCATAGGACTCAAAATCATCTACGATAATGAAGTTGGCCGTCGTAAAGTTCCAAACGTTACCTTTCGGAAAACTGTTGGGATCAGCTTCGTTGACTTCATCGATTCGCCAATAGTACGTCTTGACCAGTTCTAAATTACCGGGATTGTAGGTAGTCATCTCAGGTTCCTGTCGCCCTCGATAGATGCCCTGGCTTTCTATTGTTGCGTTAGCTACAGCCTCTTTTTCTTCACCAAAGTATATGTCGTGGTATAATCCAGATCCTCCAGGGAGCCAACTGAGAATCAGCGGTTGGGGGACATCGGCAGCACCGTTAGGTGGATAAGGCGAGAAGGCTTTGTCATACTGCCAACAAAGCCTCGGATAACTTTGCTCCTCAAGAATCCACCAGATATCTTCCGTGCCATTGTCAGTTTCATTATCGAAGTCCCAGCCGGCTTCGAGGAACGTGGCGGCAGCTTGCATCTCGGCTGTGGTTTTGCCGGTGCCCCCGGTATTGGTTGAGAGCAAGCTAGTTTCAGTATTCCAGAAAGAAAATGTAACTGATTCATCGACTTGATTGAGTCCCACCAGACCACCTACGTCTTTCGTCCCAATAACGCTTCCTACTGTATAGCAGTTGCTGATTCTGCCCCAATTTGTTCCCACCAGGCCACCAACAAACTGGCCACCAGAAGCGCTGCACGTGGCATAACAGTTGCTAATTGTACCCGTGTCGTTCAATCCCACCAAGCCGCCGACATCCTCACTTCCCGAGATGCTACCGGTCGAATAGCATTTTGATATCGTGCCATCGATGAAAGTCCAATCATTCCAAGCGGAGTCATAGAAGGCGTAGCCGTTCCGTCCCACTAAGCCACCGACATCGACATCGCCCGCTACGCTGCCGGTCGAATAACAGTTGGTGATTGTGCCCTCATTGCTTCCCATCAGACCACCAACATTCGTTGTTCCCGCAACGCGACCTTTTGCATAGCAGTCAGCAATTCTACTTTCTTCAGCTTCAGGCCATAATGTGCCCTCATTGCTTCCCACCAGACCACCAACATTCGTTGTTCCCGTAACGCTACAGGTTGAATAGCAGTCAGTAATTCTACCTTCTCCAGGCCATATAGAAATTTGTCCCACTAATCCACCAACATAATTATTGCCAAAAATGTTACCGGCTGAAGAGCAATTGGTGATTGTACCCCAATTAAATCCCACCAGGCCACCGACTTGGTCTTCTCCTGAAATGCTACCCTTCGAATAGCATCTTGTAATTGTGCCATGATTACTTCCTGTCAAACCGCCAACCATACTTCTTCCCAAAATGTTCGCTGTGGAGTAGCAACTCGTAATTATTCCATCTTCATCATTGCGTCCGGCCAATCCACCGACATACCGTGAATCATCTCCGCTAACTATACCGGTGCTGTAGCTTGCGACTATGCTACCACAATTGTATCCCACAAGGCAGCCGACACAATCATATGTTCCATTGATCTCCACCACTTCCAGGCTCAAATTGGAAATGTTCGCTTCAAAAGCTAAGTGGCCAAACAGGCCAAGGTATCCGCCGCCTTGTATATTGAGATTCTTGATCACATGGTCGTTGCCGTCAAAGGTACCCGCAAACCAGGGAACAACAGCCATAAACCAGTTAATTCCAGACAGATCTAAAGACGCTTCCAGACGATAATGGGCCATTGGCTCGAACCACACTGTGCCCAGATCTCTGGCGTCTCGAATCAGATACGGCTCCTCAACTGTTCCCAATCCCTCTGGCATAACCGGTTTGTCGCCCACATCGTAACATAGCCGGGGATAATCATCTGCCGATATCTGCCAATAATTACAAGTCCCATTTTGGATCTCGTCGACGAAATCCCAACCAACAGTCAAGAAGGTATCAATGTCCTGCATCTCAGCAGTAGCGAGCCCTGTGCCACCGGCACTGGTTGTTTGGGTTGAAGTCTGCATATCCCAGAAACATGCAGCGACGTCACCCGTTGATCCACCACCGACAAGACCACCAACATCTCTATGTCCAGTAACCGCGCCTATGCTATAGCTGGTAGTGATACGGCCGTCATTTTCACCCACGAGACCGCCAACATCGTAGTTTCCGGTGACCGTGGCAGTACTGTAGCAAATGCTGGTTCTATATCCGTTGTGGCCCACGAGGCCGCCGACCTTGTAATACCCAAGGACTATGCCGGTGCTGTAGCTGGTAGTGATATGGCCGTAATTTTCACCCACGAGGCCGCCGACATAATAACCAGTTCCTTTGACATCTACCGTATCGAGGCCCAGATTTGAGATTTTTCCTCTATTTCCTAATCGGCCAAACAGACCTAGATATCCCGTACCTTTGATCGTCAAGTTCGAAATCGTAAGGCCATTACCGTCAAAGATGCCCGTAAAACGGATCCCCTGGTAGTAGTTTTTAAAAGGATCAATATCGGGTGCAATTACAGCTTTATCGAAAACCTTCCGGCCGGGAAGATTTGGATCTAGATCGATGTCGGTGGTAAGGATGAAATGCTTATCATAATCCTCGGAACTCTCTCCCAGCAGGATAAGATCCTCTACCGTAGCGATCTGGTACGGATCGTCAGGCTCACCTGTGCCACCACTGTATTTGGCGTGAGTTGGTAAACTACAAAAGTATAGTAGCATAAAGAACGAAGAAGTGATCCATTGTATTTTTCGATTTGATGCTTCCACCATTTTCTAAACCTCCTTCCCTCCATGTTTGAGCAATGAGATTATCGCCTCTTAAAGCCTAATAATTTGTTAAGAAAGAAGAAGATAATACGCGAATGATGTTTATCTCTAAAAAATACCATATCACATCTGATAATCTTTGTCAAGCTTTGTAAACTGCATTTCTTATTTGATTCGTGTCGTTTTCTTGTCAAAAAGCAATATCGCTTCGACTCGTATGCTATATTCGAGACGAACAGTAGGTCAAAATACTGCTACAGGCTAATCGACTCTATAGGTACATACGCAAAAAATTCAGAATATTTCTGAGATTTCAAGAAGTGGAAACGAAAAAGAACTAACGAGCAGGCTTACACTCACAGCTTCAAAGAGTAACATTAACATAGATGTTTTTCAGCTAATGGAAGAAACTCGTCGATTTATACGAAGCCTGGAACAAGCCGGAAAAAGCCAAAGAGTGGCGAGCCAAATTAACACAAATTGAAGCCGTGACAGAGTGACATGATAACACCAAAATAATCCTATTGTCACTCGCAAAATCCGTACAACCCAACTACAACCCGAGAGGCCAATATCTACCTATTTCCCAAAAATCTTAATCTCATAAGTTCTTTTTTATAAAGAGGATATGCCATGACTAAAAAATCAACATCGTCTTCAATGCACTTCGTCAATTAGTAAGTGACATTGACTGATACATCGTAAGGTAAATGTTTCAAAGAAATTTTCTTATGGAAATAAGAATTTTTATGTTTGACTTTGAGTTCTTCATAAGTGGTTGGGTGAAATGTTACGAGTATCGGCCGTTTTTGGGAAACTCGTGTCAGATATAAGCTTTTTTGTTGAGATCCCATCTTGTCTTAACAAGTACAGTCAACTCATTTCCTACTTGAATTAATTTTTATCCATGGGGTATAATCACTCCTGTCGGTGGAAATCAAATTTCCTAACAGTTAATTCCGAGAGGTTAGTAAAATGATAAAAAGAAGAGAATTTATTAAGAAAAGTGTAGTTGGGACTGCCGGAATAGCCATTGGGTTAAGTGCTAAATCATATGCTTCAATTATTGGTGCAAATGAACGCATCAATTTAGCAATTATTGGTATCCGTAACCAAGGTGCTGTGCACATCAATAGTTTTTGTGGACTAAAAGATAGCCATAACCTAGTTATCAAGACCCTCTGTGATCCGGATGAGCTACTGTTCGAACCGGCTTCGAAAATCGTGACTCAAAAGACCAGTGTCAAGCCACAGACCGAATGGGATTTACGCAAAGTGTATGACGATAAGGATATTCACGCCGTATCAATAGTAACTCCGAATCACTGGCACGCATTGGCAACTATCTGGGCTTGTCAGGCAGGCAAACATGTTTATGTTGAAAAACCAGCTTCCCATAATATTTGGGAAGGGCGGAAAATGGTTGAGGCAGCCCGTAAGTATAATTTAAGAGTTCAGGTGGGATTAAATAACCGTTCATCAAGCAATATAATAGAAGCGATGAAGTTTCTGCATGATGGCGGTATTGGCGAGGTTTTCATGGCCCGTGCCCTTTGCTTCAAAGCTCGCGATTCATATGGCATGGCCAAAGACAGCACACCACCGGCCACATTCCATTATAACCAATGGTTAGGACCCGCTCCTTATCGCCCTTATAACTTAAAACGGAGCCATTATTGTTGGCACTGGTATTGGGATACTGGAAACGGGGATACTGGAAACACAGGACCACACCAACTCGATCTTGCCCGTTGGGGAATGAATAAAAACGAACACCCGGTCTCAGTCTATTCTGTCGGCGGTATTTATGGATTACATCAGGAGGAAGGTCCACGGACTCCCGGGAAAATGGTGTATGGCGGAGTAGAAACCTATGGCCGTGATAAGACCTCGCAGGAAACTCCAAACACTCAAACCGCCGTATTTAAATATAGAGATGGAAAAATGCTTGAGTTTGAATGCAGGGGCCGATACACCAATCATGAAGGAAGCCAGGGCCAAGCAGTCGGAAATATTTTCTACGGAACTGAAGGATGGCTCGAAATTAGTGGATCGACATGGAAAGCATTCCGTGGGCGGGAAAGAAAACCTTTTGCCGGTTCAACAGAAGGGATAAGAGGAAGAGATGGCAATCTTTGGGCCAATTTTATTGATGCGGTACGCTCTGGTAAGAACGAGGACCTTCGATGCGATATCAATGAAGGCTTTTATTCAACGACGCTTCCTCACCTGGCCAATATCTCATATCGTCTTGGCCGTATGTTAAAATTTAAGGGTGATTACGAAAAGTTTGCCGGAGATCCTGAAGCAGATAAAATGTTAACACGAATTTACCGCACTCCTTACGTTGTCTCGGAGAAAGTTTAAGGACATCATCATGTATCGAGAAGTGAATCAACGCAAGTTGTCAAAAGCATTGTTGGCAAGACTAAGTTCCGTTATGCTTATGTTGGTTTTAGGAGCACCCTATTTTACAGCAATCGCTGAGGATGTAACGTATTCCAAACTGTGGGGACGCAACGGCGAACTCTGGTCACCGACCAGCCGTCTGCCCGATTTTTCCTATGCCGGATATTACCGGGGTGAACATCCCTTGCGGGAACTCAAAGCAGATGTTAGTGTTAAACAATTCGGCGCCATCGGCGATGGTCAAACGGACGATACGCACGCCTTCAAGAAAGCCATCGATCAATCACCGGGTAAGACAATCCTCGTTCCGGCCGGTCGATATCGTATCACCGATTTTCTCTACATCCGCCAAAGTGGTACGTCCCTGTTAGGCGAAAGCCTTGTGAGATCCATATTGTTCTTCCCCACACCTCTGCACACGATCAAACCTAACATGGGAGCCACCACCTCCGGTCGGCCTACATCTAATTACTCGTGGTCCGGGGGATTCGTCTACGTTACAGGCTCATCATCACGGAATGTGTTGGCCGAAGTGACCTCCAAGGCCAAGCGAGGGCAGCGGTCGCTTTCCGTCTCGAAGCCCGAGGCATTCACAGTTGGGCAAGACGTGCGATTGAGCTTGAGGGATACCAAGAGCCAGAGTCTGGCAAAGTATCTCTACGCCAACGATCCTGGTTCGATCACCAACCTCAAGTCGCGTGCCCAGGTATCTTTCCTGTGCCGTATCACGAAAATTGATACAGCAGGCAAGTACATAGAATTCGATCGCCCCGTGCGGTCGGACGTTCGGCTGGAGTGGAGGCCCCGTTTGTACGATGCGTCCTATAGTGTCGAGGACGTTGGCATACAGAACCTCTGCTTCGAGTTTCCGGTCACACCGTACAAAGGGCACTTTACAGAACTCGGTTACAACGCCATTGCTATGTGCAGCGTTAGGAATTGCTGGGTCCGGAACATCAGGATTCACAACGCCGACAGCGGTATATTTATCTCGGGCAACAACATTACCCTTCGCGGGATATCACTGACATCTGAACGCCCCAAGGAACGTCAGCGCAAAGCAACCGGGCATCACGGCATCACTATCGGAGGCCAGGATAACCTGCTCGACAACTTTCAATTCGAAACCCGCTTCATGCACGATATTACCGTTACCAGCGGATCGGCGGGCAACGTCGCCGCTTCCGGCCGCGGCGTCGACATCTGCTTCGACCATCACTGCTATGCTCCTCATGCAAACCTTTTCACCGACATCGACCTCGGCGAAGGTTCGCGCATGTTCCAATCAGGCGGCGGTGCAGCGCTCGGTCGCCACTCAGCCAGTTGGGAAACGTTCTGGTGCATTCGGGCCAAGCGCGCCCAGAAATGGCCCGATGGATGGGGGCCGGATCTGATGAATTTCATTGCTGTTCAGCCCGGACAAGAGTCCGTCACCGATATCGGCGGACGGTGGTTTGAGGCCATTGAACCGGCGCGTTTGTACCCAAGCAATCTCTATGAATCCCAGATTTTGCGCCGCCTCCAGAGTATGAAATCCTCTCAGTGAAATCATTAAAAAGAAAGGAAACTGAATGATACGTAGAATTATGATCCTGCCTCTTGTATTACTCATGGCCTCTGTGCCGCTGGCTTCGACGTCCGCGTTAGCCTCGACAACGCCTCAGGCAGTCATTCGCCTTGCGCCGAAGCCCGTTGATCATACTACGGAACGCCGCGCGCGACGTCAGCCCACTGTACCGTCGACCTATAAGGAAATGCCTTTTGTTGAAACAGCACCCGATCCCGAGTTAACACCCGAAGAAAAGCAGCGAGGATACTTGTTTTTCCATCGTCCTATTACCGAGCCGGTGTATCAGAATTCAAAACCTCTCGCCCATGAGCGTCTGGAACAGCTCGTTGCTTTTGCCACACCAGGAGAGTTCGAACCGCTGACGTTCAGCATCTATCCCATCAGAAAACTGCAGAACCTCAAGGTGCGTTGCTCATCGTTGACGTGCGACGCCGGCGAAGTTCCTGCCGACGAAATCACCGTTCGCCTGGTCACTTATTGGAATATTGGATATCCCCGATATACCTCTCGGTCCACATATAGGCGTACACCCGAACTTCTGGAACAGGTTAGCGTTCACTCATCTGAGTCGGGCGAGTGCCAGCGATATTGGATCCAGGTTCATGTGCCCGGCGACGCGAAACCGGGTTTATACCGAGGAACCGTATCCGTCTGGGACGATGGCTTCGAGAAGGCAATTGTGATCCCCATATCATTGCGAATCCTGACATTCAAGCTTCATAAGGATCCCGCCAAGCACTACTCGTCCTACTACTACATGCGAAACCGGACTCAGTACGCGGGTAAACCCGATTCATTCGTTCGAAAAGCGGCCGACAATGAATACCGGGCTATGGTTGCATACGGCCTGAATATGACGCCGACCCTATATCTACGCTGCAATGACGGCAAGACAATCTATCTACCTTACCCTGACGAACTCGACCGAATGCTAAAGGTAGGCCTGGCCGGACCGGTCCCTGTCACTGCCGACAGCGTTATCTCACGTCTCTACCGCGCCACTACTCCAGACGGCAAGCGAGGCTCGCATTGGCATATCAGCAAGCTGCCGCCACCGGAATTCTACGATAGAATCACAGTAGCGTTCAAGGCTTTCGAGATAGAACGCAAAGCGAAAGGATGGCCTGAATTCATTTGCTGTCCCATTGATGAGGTAGCTGCAGCGCGAAAGGAATTCGGAGCGAAGGTTTACGCAGCGGTAAAAGCAGCCGGGATTCGTACGTACGCTACTAAAGATCCCACAGGCGCAGATGCCGCCCCGTATCGGCCCTACATCGATATCTGGTGTTCACAGCCCTATTCGGTTCCGTATGAGAAGATCATTGGTCAAGATCGATACGAATACTGGTGCTACCCGAACCACAACGCTGGCGAGATCAAGGATCGCCTTGTGATGTGTAAGGGCGGGCGCATGACGTATGGGTTCGGTTTCTGGCGAAGTGGCTACACAACACTGATTCCGTGGAACTGGAATTGGACGCCGGGCAACGATCAGTTCGACTACCTTCGCGGCTCGCATTCAGGATGCGGCCAGAGAATCGACGAGGACGGTGAAGTAATTCCGGCCGTCTATTGGGATTGTTTTCGCGAGGGTAACGACGACGCCCGATATATCTACACATTGCAGCAAGCTGTCTTTCAACGTGAGGGCTCACCGAACGCAGAATGTCGCCGTACCGTCGCCAACGCAAAAAAGCTTCTCCAGGATACGTGGAATGCTATTAACGTCCAGCAGAAATACCTTGCCAAAGGCATGTGGCCCTCCGAGGAATTCAATACCCGCCGTTGGCTACTGGCCCAGACAATAAGTGAACTACTGCTGTATCCGACGGTCAGGACAGACAACGCTCCATCTGTTCTGGTGACCAGAACTTCGCCACAGCCGACCAAAATAGAAACGTCGATCATTGACAAAGCGATGGAAACCGGGAACATCCAGTCAATGGACTTGGGCGGGGATTTCGCTGCGTGGTCAAACGGAACCAAAGAAGGCACGGCCAAAATCGCCACCTCGATCGACAGCAAGGATATTAAAGAACTGCATTGGCGGATCCGCGTCGACCACAAAACGGACGGTGGTGAAGGCGGTCAATATCCAGTAGGATGGCCTCGCATCGCCCGACCATTCCGACACAGAGAGTTGGACTTCAGTGCCTATGACTATCTATCGTTGTTGATACGAGTCGATTCCAATCGCGATGAGGTAGCTGACGACTCGACGCGACTCGGATTGTCTCTTCGCTCGCATAGTACCCCCCAACGTCTCTTTGAAACGCGAGTCGATTTGGGAGACCGTCAACGCCAGTGGATTCCTCTGCGTTTCTCGCTCGGCGAACTGATCGACCAGGCAGGCATTGGCCGTGATCCGTGGCGTTCGATCTCCAACGTCCAGCTGTTTATTGCCGAGAGTGACTATGCTCACGACACTGATATTACCTTCCAGGTCAAGGATATCAAGCTTCTGCGATTCACTTCACCGACGATCCAGCGTGTGTATGCCCCAGCATATATTATGCTGTCGCATAATCGTCTTGAAGTGTCGTTTAGTATCATGGGAACAAGATCTGTTCGAAAAGGTAGCCACACCATTACGGTATCATTCACTTCTACTGATGGCCGCACTTACAAGACGCAGCAACAGGACCTCGCTGACGGACTTATTGTCACTCTCGATACATCGACTCTCGTTCCCGGACGCTACAGTCTGAATCTAACGATCACTGCTGCTGACGGTACGACATGCGGGTATGAAATGCAAACAATCGAAGCCATCAACGGTCCACTGGCTCTTTGAGTTGGCCTTTAGCTACAAGCGATGACAAATGGTCCACAATGGCGGTTACTAAACTGTTTTCTTCTCCTGAACGTTATCTCTCAGGCAGTACGATCACCCCATTGGTAGAAAATTAACTTCCTCCCCGTCATTTATTGAATTTGCAACTGCTACTTACAGACTACATGGAATCTGAAATATGCCGGATTCCTGGTAAGTTACGCGGTATTACTCATCAGTTTTGACTTCGTTTTGGAATTCCCAAGCGCCAAGATCGGGGAGTCCAGATCGAGGTCGTTGGCGGATGTCATCGGTTATATCCGATAGAGATACACCCTGATCAATAGCTTCAGTTGCTGCCTGAGTAAGTGCCAAATTTCCCAATGTCGGATTCACAAAATAATCTGTCAGTCGACCTGTGAAGTTTTGACGAAGCTGTGCTTGCCCACCATCGAATATGATCTCACCGTGCACCAGGTTGTTTACAATGTCTGTATTGGAAGTGCCAGTCCCAATGCGGATACCACGGTTCCAGTTCCTCCTGGGTCGCCAAATAGAATTATTGTAGACTTTGAGATGATAGGCATACCACAACTCAATTCCACAATCCGGACCGCCTGTAATAAAGTTGTTGCGGATGATACCATCGCGAACATAGACGAGCCGTTCTCCAGCGACATTAGCTGTAGAATGACCAGGATTGCCAAAGGCTACACCTCGATCACAGTTGATAATGAGATTGCGTTCCACAACAACTCTCCTGGATCGCACCCAAATAAAAATCGCAGCGCGCCCACCACCATTCCGACCTTTGATGTTCCTAAAGATGTTGTCGCTGAAGGTCCAGTCTTCCAGGGCCATCATGTCGATGGCGGAAATGTAGTCACCGTCAAATAACCAATGGGCCGGTGGTACCTTGGTATTCTCGAAGTGGCAGTAGCTAACAGAGCCTCTTACTGCACGAACATTAGGATCTCGTCCCGCTGAGCCCTTAATAGCACGTACGCCAATGTTCCGGAAGCGACAGTTATAGATGTGAATATCTTCTGGTGCATTCTCTGCTTCAACCTTAATCCCATAGGACCGACAGTCAGCAAAAGTTATATCCGCGATGGTAATCCCTTTGCAACGTCCGATGAGGAGAATGTCATCTCCTTTGACTTCGCTGTCCCACCCTTTGCCGCTTAGAGTAACCGTGGCCGGGTTGCCTGCAGCACTGCGGATGGTGATGTTTTTCTTCTCTTGTAGAATGATTGGCCGATGCAATTTATAACAACCTTTGCCGAGAAGAATCGTGCCACCTACGGTTATATGCTCAACCGCTTGAAAAAGTTCGTCTACAGTTGAAACGGGGATTACTTCTGCCTGGGGTGGCATTAGTCGCGGGGCCTTTGGAAACCAGGTTGGAGCCTCCCAGTAGTCAGGTGCTGTTGATGATAATCCGGCTACATTAATTAACTGAACCTTTGCGTCCGTAATGAAATTAACGTTGAGAATGAATGTAAGTAGTATCATGTTCATAAAAACACTGAGCATTAGTTTGCGAAGGAGCAATTACACCCAGATAATATCATAGCTCTAATTGAACCTTCCTTTACATGTCTATAGAAGATATAATTTCCTAACAGGGATACTTCACTATATCAGATAATAATAAAGATGCAAAAGGCTCTTTTTTCATCCGTCTGCCCCTATACAGAGACAGGTGAACCAAGATTCAAAAATGAGCCATTGCTTCTTGTGTTCAAAACATATAGTGTACTGACATGGATAGAGGCTGAAGCATGCAAAGAATCAGTTTTATCACAACATATGGGAAATATCAGATAACTTATAATTACGGTTTAGCTCAATAAATAGGATGAGAAAATGAAGTCAGAAAAGAAAATGCCGTTGACAAAAAAGATAACTCTGGCAACTGCCTTGGTTTTGACTGGCCTTCTCACGAGTATACCCGGGAACACACAGAATACCCAAACCCGGGATGCCGGTATTGGCGCCATTAACTTCAGGAGCACAGCTAAAAGCAAAACCAGTGCCCAAACGGCCATTTCCGGCAACTGGAAGTTGGTAATATCTGAAGACGGGTTACGCATCAAAAAAGCTGACGGTACCGACTGGTACTGGCTTGGTGATACAGCATGGAGTCTTTTTCAGGAATTAAACCGAGAAGATATTGAATTCTACTTCTCGACAAGAGCTTCTCAAGGATTTACCGTTGTACAGTCTGTTGTAGTCATGGGATGGAACAGGGATTGGAATGATGAGAATGCATATGGTCATCGCCCATTTCATGATGGTGATGTTGGCAATCCGAACGAAGCTTTTTGGCAACATACGGATTGGATTATCAATAAAGCCCAAGAGTATGGATTGTATGTAGCGATATTGCCTGCCTGGGGATCCTATTGGGGCAAACAGGCAACCGTTGAATATGCCCGATGGATAACGAATCGTTACAAAGATTATGACAATATCATCTGGGTCAATGGTGGTGATAGAAAGGTTGATAGTGCTAAAGAGCTTTTTAATGAAATTGGCAATGTATTTCATACAGATGAAGACACCTTAGCTACTTTCCACCCCAGAGGAGGAGATCATTCTTCAAAACATTTCCATAATGAGCAATGGCTTGATTTCAATATGCAGCAAAGCAGTCACGGCAAGCGCGATATTCGCGCAGATAATCAAGTCGATTCGGATTTGGCTAAAACACCGACCAAGCCTACTTTGAATGGAGAACCAAATTATGAGGATCATTGTGTTGGTTGGAAGTCCGATTGTTCTCTGGGAACTTTTAATGCTCACGATGTTCGCCAACTTGCTTATTGGACTGTATTTGCCGGAGCTACGGGAATTACTTATGGTCATGTTCATGTATGGGACTTCTACCACGGTGGAAATCGTGAAGATGGTTATAAAGACTGGAAAGTTCAAATGAAGGATCCCGGTGCCATTCAGATGGGCTATCTTGCAAACTTAATGATGTCACGTCCACACACAGGTAGAGCACCGGCACAACATATATTAACTAATGAGTCTCCACGTGGTTTAAAACAACGAGCTATTATGGGTAATGGCTATGCCTTTGTTTATACTTCTCAGGGACATAAAATGCATGTTAATTTAGAGGAATTACCCTGGGGGCAAAACAAGGCTTGGTGGTTTAATCCCAGAGAGGGCAAAGCCACCCAAATCGAGGTCCCTAACAGTGGTAACCACAAGTTTGATCCTCCAGGTGAATCTGGTGAAGATAATGATTGGGTCCTGGTGATTGACGATGCCGGCAAAGAATGGAGGGTTCCGGGGCAGGAGCCGTTGCCCGTTATAACAAAACATCAATCTAACATTAACATGCCCATTAACAATAACAGGGAGTATGTAAGAAGATATTAGATGCACAACTTTTTGTTGATTTTCTATAAACGATGTTCTGGGATCGATAGAGACACAATTCCGAATCATAAGTGTTGAGCGCATACTTACATTATAGACATGATACAAACGAACCACCCTTTACAAAGCCTGGAACAAGTCGGAAAAAGCTATAAAGTGGTAAAGAAAACTACATGAGATTAAAGATTTTAAAGAGTGACAGAATGCGCTCAATGTTAACATCTATTAGGATTAACTGGATCACTCAGTTATTCGCTTTGGCATGATAAATAATACCTCAGCACGTTTAATCCATCCCGATCTAAGGTCCACCCGAAACCACCCCTCACTATTCTTCCTGTGGAATCGAACCGCCGATCGTCTCCCAAATCCGCTAAGATCATATTGTGCCCATGTCCGTCCCATATCCGGAGAGATGATAAAACCCGTGGCGTAAGGAGATGCGGGAGCATAGTGAGATGCTAGAATCACGCCGTCTTGAATGATCATATTTGCGGATTCGTATTGCGGATCGAAGAGCATCGTGTGTGCCTCAGGCTTGGTTACATCGGCTGGATCGCACCGAAAGATTCCTCGGTCATGTGGTTTGGGGCCGTTCGCGTCAGCAATCCAGTAGAGTTTACCGTCAACAAAGTTGATTCCACCGGATTTGTAACGAGAATTTGAAGAATCCGACACGAGGATCGTCCAGCTCCATCTGTCATTTTTAACGTCGTAAGTACCTCTTAACCAGTGGCACTCACGTCCCTCGGATCTATCGCGGTCACCCGTGCAGGCATAGAATGCGTTTTCGGTAGGATTGTACGCTACGCAGTGGATGTGACGAGCGATGACAGGATTATTGGGATCGCCGAGCGGCGTGCCTGTCGAGCCTCCACCTTCGGAACCATTGTCCCGATAGCCGGGATTCTGTCCGAAAGCATACGCGATTTTCACTGTATGACCGTTGTCCACTGAGTAGTAAATGTTGACGGGGGCCGCACCGCCAAGGACATTACAGTAATTACCCCAAACCAGTATTTCAACACCATTAACATCCCAGGTATGAACACCATCGAGAGGATGGAAGTACCAGCCAGGATAGTCCGGATTTTGGGGTTTATGCGGTATATAATCGGCGCCGCTTTCATCCTGCACCGTGATCGGGCGAATGGTTTTGAGATTGTCAGTGCTGATGTACAGCTTCGAGCGCGTGGCGAAGAGTATATTGCCGTCTCTGAGAATGGAACTGAACGTAATATTGCGAGCATTAGGAAAGTCAATACTGTGCGACCAGGTTCTGGCATTATCCTCGGAGAGAAAAACGGCCCGGTCGGTAAAGCCAAAAGCCTTGTTGTCTCGTTGTGAATCAATATAGGGACCAGTTGGTTGTGGGCGATACCAGAAATGGTTTGTTGAAGCCAAGTTAAACGAGACGGCATTTGAATTGGCGTCGAGTTCAGGTGCATCTGCAATCAGAATTCCCCCAGCAGTTACCGCTGTAGTACGTAAGAAATTACGGCGAGTGAATCGTTGTCGCAGTATTACACTTTTACTGTAGGTAGGATATTGTCTGAAGTTTCTGCGAATGAGTGCCATCTTCTTATCTCCTAAGAGCAAGCTTTATCACACAGGTTTTGCATAGCAGTACTAAACGGGCAATACCCCTACCCAATTCTATATTATTATACCTAATCACTGATGGCGGACAAGAGTCTTATGAAGCTTTGAATGTTGTTATACTGGATGGAAAATCGAATAGATTCCTTTGTTTGTTTTTTTATCTTGAACATTTGATAACGAAATCGAGATTTTCTAAAGGGAGTGCTGTTTTGAAAATTGTTGTTGACGTCAGAAGGTTCGCAATGGAATTCTACCTTGGCCAATATGTGTCTCAACTTTCCAAAATTCATGTTTGTTGATTCAAATTGTTTTTGACATGTGAGACTCAGTTCGTAAAATAAGAAATCTATGTGGAACGCAGTCATATTACCATTATATACAAAGCATTCAAAATCGCTGCCATTCTGGAAGTATGGTTCATTCGTTACTGGATGGTGTTTTGTGCTTCTAATTCCCAGTTTTGGATTGGGCCATGAACTGATCACACTTGCAAATGTCGTTGATCCCGGCCAAATCACTGCTGACGAGCCCATTGCGGAAGAGTTTTCACCAGAAAAAGCAGCCCGTTATCTCGACACCGCTTCGCTGCACTGGCAGAAATCGCGGAATTGTGCCGCATGTCATGTGAACATGGGTTACATGTATGCGAGGCCCGCTTTAAGTATGTTTTTGAAAGATTCAGGAGAGGTTCGCGGTCTGTTCGAAGAATATGTCACCAAGCGGTGGAAAGAGCGGTCTCCACGAAATATACAAGAAACCGTCGTTGTCACTTCAGGACTGGCTTTCAATGATCTACAGACCACGGGCCGGCTGCATCCGATTACACGCCAGGCTTTTCAAGTGATGTGGGATTTTCAGCGGGAAGATGGAGGTTGGAAATGGCGTAATGACGGTTATCCCCCAACAGAATACGACGAGCACTATGGCGTCACACTCGCAGCACTGATTACGGGAATAGCCCCGGATCGATATACCGAGACAGAAGAAGCTCGTCGAGGTCTTGAGAAAATACGTATGTTCTTGAAGAACAATCCACCGCTCTCTTTGCATCATCGAGCGATGATTGCTTGGGCATCGTGTTATGTTGACGATTTGATGAATGATCAGCGGCGAGATGAGACACTCGACGAGTTGCTTTTACTTCAACGTCCCGATGGTGGATGGTCGACACCTGGCTTGATGGCGGATTGGAAGGGCCTGAAACGATTAGATGGCAAACCGCACGACACGAAGACTAGCGATGCATACGCCACGGGTTTCACTATAATTGTGGCTCGTGAATTGGGAGTATCAAACAAAGATCAACGACTGAGATCCGGAATAGACTGGCTATTGAACAACCAGCGGATCAGTGGAAAGTGGTTCTGTCGTTCACCCGCCAAGGATAGCCGTCATTACTTTTCGAATTTTGCAAGTGCCTTTGCCATTTTGGCACTCCAATCATGTGATAAGCTTCCTGGCTGGCCATTATCGAAAAAGTCGCGACATTCGTTGTTGCCCTAACATTTTGACTAGCTAATCCTGTTCTTTGATTGGATGGTTTGCTGACAGCCGGTGTGGTCTGTAAAGGAGCAAATTGGGATCATGGCCAATTATAAATATAGTAGAGAACAGCCATGAAAGGAACCTCTAAATTCCAGAGAAATAAGTTAAAGATGATCTCACCAGAGATGACTGTAATCATCATGCTGAGTTTATCCACCTTGTTATTGCCCAAGGATGTGTCTTATAGCACACCAGAGTCTTCATACCTTCATGTTATCAAACCACTAAACTCACAGGAGCTGCAGGAGCTTTTCCGATACAACGGCGACTCTCTACATCTCGTTAGCGCTCACCGTGGAGGCCCTCGACCAAAGTTTCCGGAGAACTGCATTGGGACATTTGAAAACACGCTGAAACACACGTTTGCGATCATGGAAATTGATCCTCGGTACACAAAAGATGGTGTAATCGTGTTGCATCACGATGCAACGCTTGAGAGGACCACCAATGGAGAAGGTCGTGTCGCAGATATGACGTTACAAGAATTGAAAGAACTACGTCTGAAAGATACAGAAGGGAACGTTACTGAGTTTCAGATACCCACGCTCGATGAGGTATTGCAATGGGCTTGCGGCAAAACGATTCTGGTGCTCGATCAAAAGGATGTGCCCGTTGAAGCCCAAGTCAGGAAGATTGAGGAGCATCGGGCTGAGGCATATGTAATATTGATCGTCTATAGTTTCAAGCAAGCTATAAAGTGCTATGAGTTGAACAAGAACATCATGATGGAAGTGATGATTCCAAATCGTAAAAGGTTTCAGGAATTCGATAAGGCGGGTATTCCTTGGAAAAACATCATTGCATTTGTAGGACACATACCACCAAGAGATGAAAATCTGCTACAAATGATCCATGCGAAAGGGGCATGCTGTATGGTGGGTACTTCCAGGAATCTCGACCGAGAATTTAATGTCAATGGTACAACTGACACGGAATCCATTGAGCAACACTATCGTGTCTTGTTACAACAGGGAGCAGACGTGATTGAAACAGATCTTCCCAGAGAGGTAGGAAAGCTTCTCTACAGTGAATCTACGATCCCTGAATCTAAATCACATTTCTTTAGACATCTTCATTTCTGACTTTTTTTCCTCATCCATTGTGGATTTGAGTCTTTTTACTACTCAATGCTTTGAGAAAAACAAAAGCTTTGGAACAAATAACAAATTTTGTATCTTAATGGTGATTTACAGGAGGATTATACAACATATACAGCCTACAGTGTAATGACAGATAATCGTTGTGGAAGTAAGGGAGTCGACCTATTAAGAACCAGACTCAAGCCATATTGGACTTGACCAGGCCATGCTACCGTTACTTTGAACCACTCGAACATAGTACCAATCAGTTCTTCTTGTTTCCCGCTTATCTATGAATTTGAAATCGGTGTTATAATTTTCAGAAAAGACGGCGCGATGTAATAGAATGGATTCCGAAGTAAAAGGGCCAGTGAATTCAACTTCACTGGACTTGGCTAGCTCCTCAAGTGATTTTGCAATGGTCATTTTAGTAGGCCGAATAACTGCAATCTTTAATTCCGTTCTAGGGGTACCCTGAATTTCCAGGATTATGGCATTAGTTGCTTTCTCTTCATAAGCTTGCATACGCGAAGTATAGGAAACAACCTCACAGCTTCTATCGTCAACCATTGTAATTTTGTTACGTCTTTGTTCATCAAATGGGCCAGATTGAAAACAGGGAGTTGCGCTCAGTATTCTTCCGTCGTTCATCAAGACTCTGAACCGCCAGTCACAAATGCGTGCCATATTCAAATCTCCCCACGGTCCCCATCCAAATTCAATTCGACAGAGAACGGGCTTTTTCCACCTGGAGGCTCCAATAGTTCGGTCGATGGGATGATCACGATGAATAACCTTGTTGTTGCGCAGCACCTCAACGCGGTCGATCACATCTTTGCCTTTTACCTTGACATGGATATTACGTTCCACTGTTGCAGGAATGGTCTGGCCCATCCAGTGATCGTTAAGACGAAAGTCCAACTCAATTCGATCTCCGCTGACACCATAGGTCCGCCGCGCTTTAAGAGCTTCCATAATGGACTCACGTGTGAGTGTTTTGGCATAGGCAGCAACAAGACCTTCACCGTAGGCACCTGGGTATCCAAGATGGTCATCGGTGCTGGCTACGACTCCTACTTGAATGCCGTGCTGCCATAACCATTGCAGCGTATTCTGCGTGTAACGGCCACCCATGCTATGACGAATGTAACGATAAGGCCCATGATCAGATTCGGCGTTGCCGTGCTCAGAGAAAATCTCTACTACTGGTGAGATAGTGGAATCCAATATATCCCAGTTCTGTCCTCGCCAACCTTGCTTGTAGGAAGGATGATGGGGGATAAGTATAGCCCCTCGGTCGCGAGCAAATTCTTGAAAATCCTGTATGATATCTAGGTTGGCAAGTTCCGCTTCCGAGCCAGGGAAAATGATGCAGACATCGCCATATGAGCTAGAGTGCCATTCGTACCCTATAAAAGGCACAAATTCGCCTGGTTCATAGTATTTGTTGGCAAGCCGCCTGACAATTGGCCAGTTTTCTCTCATCACCTCGAAACCTTTTACCCACTTTAGATGTTTGTTTTGTGGCATCTTGGGCATGTCGTGCCATTGTGAATGTCCTGTGAAGCAGAAGAAGTCGAGATGGTTACGGGCGATATCGTAAGATCGCTCCAGGGATCCTTTGGCGTAACCGACACTGTTGTGGTTGTGCAAGTCACCCCAGAACAGCTTGTACTTTGCTCCTCCAATTGCATCCTCTTTCGCCTGGGACTCTTCATGCACACCACCTAAAAGCGACGCTGCCAATGAACCACCAACAAACTCCCTACGCGTGAGCTTCTGATTTGCCATGATTGTCCTTTCTCATTCCGCTATTGCTCTTTGGGCAGTTGTCACTCGATGTGGAGGTGTAGATGTCCAACTGCTTCGTACCCATGCTCGTCGCTGCGCCTAACCGTGACAATGTAATCCCCAGCCTTCTGATACCGATGTCGTGTGATTGCATAGCCCTCTGGATTATGCTGATTCGTGTTACCATCGGATTGTACTTTCACTGGGGCACTTCCATCCCCAAAATCCCAGATTTCCTCACCATGCTTTATCGCAAAGGAACGTACCTTGAACGTCACCTCATCGCCAGCTTTCAGATCAAATGTGGGATAATAATTAGCATGGATTGCTGGCGGTACACGTTCAGGGTGTTCGCGATCGATTACATACACTACTGCAAAGTCATATGCGACATTTCCAACCAAGTCAGTTACCTTCACAATCTCACTGTACTGACCTGCCCGTTTATAAACGCGCTCAACAGTAGGTCCTTTTGTTTTGCTCCTGTCACAAAATTCCCACTCATATTTAGCAATATCTCCAGTCTTGCACCAACTCTTTGAAGCATCAAGTCGGACCGTTTCATCGGTATATACCAAATGATGAGGTCTGGCCACGGCTATAATTTCAGGATTATATTGTTGTTGATATGCCTGCCAGATGAATGCATAGCCGTTCTGCGTGCCCCACATACCTGAAGGTTGACGACACTTGATATCGAAATGTAAATGTGACCAACCTCCACTGCCACCTTCCTTACCAACAAGTCCGATGCGCTGCCCCATCTTCACGCGCTTGCCCGGAATTACTGGTGTTGCAATCATCTGAAGATGACTGTAGCGATAATACCACCCGCGATTATCAAGAATATAAATCACATCGTAACGCGGTCTGACTGGTGTATCTTTGTGATCCTCGAGTACGTGATCTCCTGCTGAAACAACCAATCCATCTGTCGCAGCGATAACATCAACCAATCCCTCTGAACCCCCGAAGTCCAGGCCGTAATGATAGTAGATATTCTTCTGACTGGGTATATCACAGGCGTTTACATAGCAGGGAACATTGGCCATTTGTGTATCATTGGCAAACCATTTCTGTTTTACCGGGTAGATGAATGTGCCAGGGCGAACCCATGGTGAGCCGGCTGGCCAGAACCGAAGACGGGCATCTTTATCGAGAGCCCATGTATTGGCTTTGCTGCTGTTCTGTATGTAGCCTTTCGTGACCGGACAATCAATCTGGACGTTGCTTATTGCCTTCGGCAGATGATATGTCGATGAGACTAATGATATCGTTTGCCCGTTAACTTTTACTTTGACCTGGGCTCTGCGTATTGCATTTCGGACAGAGTCACGTTTTTCGCTTAATTCCAGAAGCGTCACTGTTGCCTTATCGCCGTTGTGAAGAGTTATTTGATGTGTTTCACCAACATCCAGGTCAACTACACGCAAGAGAGGATCAATCACCGCTGCGCTAAGAGGGGCTTGTGCCATGAAGTAGACTAACATTAAAACTGTGGTTCGATGATTTGTATACATTGTTGAAAACCTTTGGCTATTTCTGTTCGTATGAGCTGTTTAAAAGTCGAACTGACTTTTCAAAATATAGGATTATGATATAGTCCGGAACTCAATAATACAAGAATAACATGCTGGTAAACGCAGAACAATAGAATAACTAATCCTAACCACACAATCACGATTCGGTGGGAGTTAATTTCACCTTCGCCTAGGCGACAACTCGCATTGAATTCAATGCACGAGATCAATTAATAAGTGACATTGACTTTTGTTTCGTAACAATGTTGCTTACCTTAAAGAAATATCATTACGGACGCATTGCAAGTGTATCGATGACAAAATCAGCATTTGTTGCATATGGTGAATTAGATTTAAAACTAATGATATCAATGCCCACACGGACAGTGGAATCATCGAGGCGTTCAATTTCAGCAATAGGTTCACCAGGCTTCGCAGGATAAATAACAGCGAGGAATTGCCACTGCTTTGCAGGAGCTTTATTGCTTATCCACAGATTGTGGGCGCAAAGGATATCGTCTTTTCTCCATCGACTATAATCTTCACCGGTATAAGGATTCGTAAAACTTTCCATCCCAATACGGTCGTCTAACTTAAGATTTTTCGGTTGGGCTATATGACGCAGGCGCACCTTTACATCACCGACAGCATAATCAATCGTGAAGGTGCTTTTATCAAGTTCAAACGGTTTCTGCGGCAGAATATGATATAGCCAGGTATAGGTCGCCGGCTGTGAGCAGGCAAGCTCGTCAAAGATTACAAAATATCTTTCATGCAGAAAAAGAATGTGCCGGGTGAAGCGTACAAGGTACGGCAAAGCTTTTTTCTGATATATTTTGTCCAACGGCAGTGACCATCGCGAGTAGTTTCTTGTCTTGCGAGGATAACAGAGCGTTGCGTCGCCGGCGAAATATACATAATCTTCACCTTTCGAAAAAGCGGCAATGCGCCCATAATTGGGATAAAGCTGTCCGCCTGACGGTTGCGCCTGTCCAAGGCCATCCACCAGGATGGTATTATGACTCATAGTATGATACGCATAAGCATCACGATTGGCAGAACTCCCACCGCCGTGGTTCAACATTTGCCCGTAAGCATGCAATTGGAATGAACCATCAGAATTAAATGAGTGACCGAAGCCTCCGCGGGGGCGACACTGAAAGATAACGCCCAGACCATTTTCATAGGTGGAGCGTAAGCTGGGAGGACCAGTTGCGGCCATGCCCCAACCAGCAATTGGAAACAGACCAACAGCATCCTTCTCCGGAACGGGTAGTGGCTCATCGTAATAGAAAGGTAGAACGTATTCAATCCAGGGACGGAATGTAGAGAATTCTTTACCGCCATATTGCTTCCAGTTCAGCAAAAAGCGGCCATCACCGGTCAGGTAGGCGAATTTGCGAAAGTGGGCCAGGTGATTATTGCGGGAAGCATTCGCTTGGTTGCCCCAGGCATTGTGACTCATGCCTACCGGAATAATTCTTCGAAAGAATTCACCGATGCGTTTATAGAATGGATTTAAGCCAAGATTTGCTTGAGGGAGTGTCGTATCAAAGTACATAGTAGCATTCATCAGCCATTTACACTTTGAGGTGCCGTATCCCGGGCCTTCATTCCACGCTTCGTCAAAACCGTGGCCACAGGTGATGCCGATAAGGTAGTTGAGAATCAGGCCAAACCATTGACGGCCTATCTCACTATGCTCGTAAAGCGCCAAACCACATACTGCCGTGCCCATGGCAGCTTCATAGCCGTGACTGGTGATCATTCCGGACATCCCGGCAGCCCTGACTAGGGGCTTGCCTGTATTTTCATCTCTTCTGTTTCGATTCTTCCATGAAAATTTGTTCATTATGTGAGAGACGCGCCACTCGAGAGACTCGATCATAATCTGGCGCTCATTTGAAGTTAAAACGGGATAAAGCCAGTCAAACAGCAGAGCCAGGAACTCATTTCCATGAGTGGCATCTTCACTGCCGTCGCCTCCCAATCCTTCTGGCGAAGCCCGACCGCCCGGGGGATAACTCGCCCATGTAATAGCGCGAGATTTCACATCCGCGTATCGATCATCACCGGTCATTTGCCAGACAAAACACACCAAAGCAAGATCGCCGGCAATGGTGTAAAATTCCTGCCTGGGTTCTACTGCTCGATCCGTTTCGGGAAAGTCACGCCACCAGGACTTTTGCATGATCTGATCTGCCTGATGACGCATAAAGTCTAAAGCAGCTTTTGAACTAACATTTGTTTCAGCCAGTCGTCGGATGCGATTTATATTCTCGGAGTTGAACAGAATGCGAGGATGCCCTGACAAGGCAGGATTGGGTGAGGTTAATCTCGAACGATCCCAGACTATCGCATCATCGGCGATGACGAATGAGCGGATTTTGCTCCATTTTACGCGACCGGAACCTGCATCATAACCCACGCGCCAGAACCAGCGATTTTGTTCTTGAGTCGAATTTTTAACCAAGGCTGGTAAGGTATTGTAAAAGTTATACGGGCAGGTTACGTTGACTAAAGGTTCTGAACAATCCGAATTTGGAGAAATCTGGAGACTGAACGTATACAGAGCATCGCGAAAATCGTTCGGCCAATCCGGCCAATAGGGCCAGCTCAAGCGAGGAGGATTTAGGCGAACCGTCTCTTCATTAGCGGGACGCCAATTCACGTAGCGACTATAGTAACTCCGAGGATTCTCCGGCACAATGGCTTCGAGACCAATCCGTACCGGCTCAGCCAAGGCTTGCATTTGTACAACTAACAGTTGCAGCATTAGAAAACAGATAGTTTTTCTCATAACGTACCTTTCATAATATTGAAAGCCACATGATTCGGTTGAATCAACTTCAGACGTTTGCTTGCGAGAATATAATCGAGTCTGAACATGTGATTTTTCACGACCAGACGTTTTCTTGATATTTAAGTCAAATTCGATATATTTGTCCATGATGGCTTCCAGTAAAAAATTTCATTTCGGCACTTATTTGAAGGCTCGAATTATATCAGCTTGTTTCTTATTGTTCATTCCGGTCTTTATTGGATTGCATCCCGGACTTACCAAATCATGCTTTGGAGCGGGGCCGCCACGTGTTTTGCCACCCGGTGAAATCCCGTCCGACACTCGGCTCGGGCCATTGAAAGGCGAGCAGGGTGACTTTTCATTTGTTCCGCCTCAATCACGTGAAGAGTGGAAACAGAGAGTCGAATACATTCGGAAGGTTATGAGTGTAACACTTGGACTATGGCCAATGCCGACCAGAATCCCTCTAAATCCTGTTATTCACGGGCTCATTGATCAGGATGATTATACAATCGAAAAGGTTTACTTCGAATCCGTACCGGGCTTCTACGTGACCGGAAATCTCTATCGTCCGAAGAATAAGGCTGGAAAACAGCCGGCGGTGCTGAGTCCTCACGGACATTTTCCGGGTGGAAGATTTCAGGATGAGGGACTCAATACAGTACGACAGAAGATCGCCAAAGGGGCCGAGCGTTTCGAGGACGGCGGTCGCAGCTTCATGCAATCGCGCTGTGTGCAGCTGGTGCGCATGGGTTGTATCGTATTTCATTACGACATGATCGGCTACGGCGACAGCGTCCAGATACCTCTGGATGTGGCTCATCGGTTTTCGCAGTTGCGCTTGAAGTTCAAGACACCTCCCGCTCAGGGTTTTTACAGTGCCTCTGCCGAGTTGCACCTTCTTAATCCGATGGGACTTCATACGTATAATTCTATACGTGCTTTGGATTTCTTAATCAGCCTGCCGGATGTTGATCCCGAGCGAATCGCTGTGACGGGGGGTAGTGGAGGAGGAACCCAAACATTTATGTTGTGCGCCATGGATGAAAGGCCTCTGGTTTCCGTGCCGGTCGTGATCGTTTCGACAACGCGACAGGGTGGTTGCACCTGCGAGAATATAAGCGGATTTCGCATCGGAACCTACAATCTTGAAATCACAGCACTGCACGCTCCAAAACCTTTGCTCCTGATCTCAGCAGATGATGCCACGCGAACTATACCCGAACGAGGCTTTCCCGAATTGAAACAACTTTACGAGATGCTGGGAACAGCACAAAACGTTTCTAACGTCACTCTGTTGCAATATCCCCATAATTACAACTTTGTGAGTCGCACGGCGATGTATCACTGGCTCAATCGGCATCTCAACGTCGGACTTACAGAACCAATTGTCGAGCGTCCGTACAATCGCTTGACAGGTTCGGAACTGTCGGTTTGGGACGACCAACATCCCCAACCCGACGGCGGTACTGACTTCGAAATTAAACTGCTCGAATGGTTAACCAACGATGCTAAGAGACAAATAGCCGATAAACTCCCTATAGATGCCGAATCTCTCCAGCGTTACCGCCGGATAGTTGGTGGGGCGTGGGAAGTATTCTTAAGGACTCTGCCGGACGATCCGGAATTGGAATTCAAAAAAACAAAATCCACCGAACGGTATGGGTATCGAGAAACACTTGGACTTCTCTCTTATCGAACGATTGAAAATCACCAGGCGGAACTACCGATGATTGTACTCACACCGAAGCAATCATATGAGCGAACTGTGATCTGGGTAGATGAGGAGGGAAAAGCTGGACTCTATACAACGGAGGGCTCTGTAATAACTCCAGTTCGGAATCTGCTGGAGGCCGGCATTTCCGTGATCGGTATTGACTTATTATATCAGGGTGAATTCCTCATTGGTGAACAGCCACTGGAACGACAGCGTTGGTTGCCCAATGAAGAGGGATATGCCGGGTGGACATACTGTTATAACCTGCCCGTATTTGCTCGCCGAACGCATGACATTCTGGCCGTAATTGAGTGGTTAAAGTTGAAAAGATCGGTATCGCAAGAGATCGACATTGTAGGTTTGAACGGTGTCGGACATATAGTGATTGCTGCAGTCGGATTAGCAAAAAAGTCTATTGCTCGGACAGTGGTTAACACAGAAGGATTTCGTTTTGCCCATTTGAAGGATATTTACGACATCGATTTTGTACCAGGTGCAGTTAAGTATAACGATCTGCCTGGACTTGTGTCCCTTTTGGCGCCCAACAGGATCTGGCTCACAGGTGAAGGTGAAAAAGTACCCTCGATTGTTAAAGCAGCGTTCGCTACTGCCGGTAAACCAGAGAATCTGACGATTTGTTCAAGAACATCTGAAGACGCTAGCAAAAAAGCCATCGGCTGGCTTCTTAGCGAATGACTTTAAGAGTTCCAATCGAAACTCATTCACACTAATTCAATAACGACTATTGGGCAAGTGAGTGGTGTTAAAAACTGCCCCAAATAGAAGCTAAGACAGAGTGACATTACACCCACGAAATAGCCCAATTTTCACTCGCAAAACCCCTACAACCAAAATACAACTGTACAACCCCTTATCTGCCATTACTTTAAAATGCTCCTCCCGTAAGTGCTTTAATAGCAGTTGCTTATGAGAGGCCAAAGTTTGCCATCGTATTCAATGGACTCAGTCAATTAATAAGTGACATTGGCCAATACATCGTGACATGGATGCCTCATAAAATATTCCTGTGGCAGCAGATATTTTAGTATTTGACTTTGAGCTTTTCATAGGTGCACCGTTTTAAAAAGCTGACAACTTTCTTAAGCTGCCAGCCCTCTTTAACTGTATTTTTGTTCGATTCCTTTCTGTGGATACCTAAGAGCAGTGAATAATTATGACAATCTCATTGGCTCGTTGGATGCCCGTAGGGTGTGACCTGCCCTACCTTCTGAAGCATGCCCTGAGCGAAGTCGAATGGGTGGATGGTTCTTAATTGTTCACTCCAGCCATCAACTCCAAATGCAAAAAAGGCCGGCTTCCCAACCAGGCCCAAAGCCTGCGGTGCTTCGGCTTCGCTCAGGACAAGCCTTGAGCCTGCCACCGCATATTGCATATGGCCGTAGGTCTGATAATGCTTATAGACCGGGGATTTAAAAAATAATGGTAAAAGGTGGTTGACTTATTGCCGATAAGTACTTCCAGGGAATTTTATGGTGCTTAAAATAGAAGAAATTATAGCCATTTTTTCCAGACGTCGTTTAAAGACAAAGAGGTATCTGACTTGGAAAGGTTGGCGTTATGTAAAAATAATAGATAAGCCCGCAGTGCTGCGCGACATATGGAATGTGTTTAGCAGGGAGCTTAATGAGCAGCGACAGTACCTGGAAGCAGAAGTTTCTAACATGCGTCAGCATATCGAGGCTGAACAAGAGAAAAAGGCAGCCGAACTGATAGACTCAGCTCCCGGGTATGTTTTTGAAGAACTACGAGTCCTCTTCAGAGAACTTGAGAAGGAACTCGAAGGTCAGCTAACCAATCTCCCGGGTGGTAAGTCCAGCGTGCTCGAAAGAATTTGGTCAGTGCTCGGACAGAATTTTGACGGGCAGCTCCGAGAAGTAGACCGTATGGAAAAAGATTCGACGGAGCACATGGAAGAACTCAGGCGAAGATTAGTGCGGATGGCCAAGGACTTGCAGCTATCTCAGGAGGAAGTGGCGGATTTGCGTGAGGCACTGGCGGCAGCGTATGATGGTGGAGTAGCCTCTATTTACAAAAGCGTACAGGGACTTTCGATTAATGACACTAACGTTGAGAAGAAACGAGATCTATTGAAAAAAATCTTCGAACAAAATCTCGAGATTCGCAACACTCAACCTGATGACGGTTAGTATGCCGTTAGTATTTATAGGAAAGGATGCAGTATGCCGGAAGAAGATAATAAGAAAACAGACACAGTCCCAAGAAATGACAATCGGGATGATGGAGTCCTTTATGTAGGGATAGACTTAGGTACCAGCCGCACCGCGGTATCGGCCAGTAACGGAATTCGTGAAACAACTTTTACTGCCGTTGGCTACCCCAAGGACATTGTATCGAGAAAACTTTTCAGGGGTCGTAAAGCGCTTTTCGGAGAGGAAGCTATAAACAAGCGTACATCTTTGAATTTTCATCAGCCGCTGGCAAAGGGCGTTATAAAAAGCGACGATGCTGAAAAGAAAGCAGCCGCAGATATAATCGCTCATGCGCTGGGAATGGCCCGCTTACGCAAGGGAGATCTGGTCTATGCGGTGATAGGTGCTCCCGCTCAGGCTTCTATGGGTAACAAACGTCTCGTAATCGAGTCGGTTCGTGAGTTGGCTGATTCCGTAATCATTTGTTCAGAGCCTTTCGCAGTGGCCTAGAAAGGCTGGATGAGGCGCTGGTGATTGACATTGGTGCAGGCACTATCGACCTCTGCCGCATGCACGGTACCATGCCGGATGCCGAGGACCAGATTACCCTGGATACAGCCGGAGACCACATCGACTGGACACTTTTCGAGTCGATAAAAGCCGCGTATCCCGAAGCCCAGTTCACTATCCAGATGATAAAGGAAATCAAGGAACGTTTCTCCAGTCTGGAGGATTCCATTGCTCCTATCAAGGTTACCCTTCCGGTTGATGGTAGATGCGCTTCACAAACTTATTGCTACTTTTGATCCTGAGTTTCAGGCTCTTTTGCGTAATAACGTCCTGCTTGGCGGCGGAGGATCGCAGATTCCCGGTCTGGATCGGGTACTCGAACGGGCCATGGATGAACTCGGCGGCGGAAAAGTAGTCAAGGTAGATGAGCCACTATTTGCCGGCGCCAATGGAGCTTTGAAAATCGCACATGATATGCCCGAGGAATACTGGGAAACACTTTCATGACAAGAATCAGAACCAGGAATTTTACATGATGGCAAAATCGAGTCAGATCTGCGATCATTCGGCAACAAGGAAGATGCGACATTGCCTTTTGATTGCCAGGCTCGTATAATCGCTACACTGTTAGCGGAGAATAGCAACCATGATACCACGTAATTCACTGGCCACAAAATTGGACGAGCTTCTTCACATAGCTATTCAATCCGGCGACAAAGAGCCTGAGGTGATTCGAAAATTTGCTGAATCAGCAGAGGCGATCAAGAACCCGCCGAATATACAAATCCGTACAGGATTCATTCATCAACGGCCCTATGTTTTTTTCGTGGAGCCCGGCAAAGTTGTAGATCGAGCAAAGTGTGAGCTTGGAGACCTGCTTTACGTCTATAAACACTTCGATCGGGCCGGATCGTTGCGAAATGCAAAGGCATGTTTCGTTCAGGTCAAACAGGGGCGAGAGCACTGGCTGATCGAACCTCATCAACTTGAGTTCCTTGCAAACGTTAAAAGAATTCAATTCCGATTCGGCAATTCCGTCGATAAAAAAGGTGGATCGAAGTCGATCATTTACAACGGCCTGCCCCATAGCGGAGAGCTTGCTCAGTATCTTTTGATTGGCGGTCAGAGCGAGAGTTCCATATCGGGCGCACTGAGCTACTCTGTCAAGAGAGTGATGCGACGGCAGAAGCTGTATCAGCAAAGCATTTCGATCAGCCGCTCGAATCCGATAGTGTGTAAAGAAGGTAAGGTAGACCTTTGTGATAATCACGATTCACACATGAGATTCCTGATTAGATTTTGTCATGGAGCCGAAGGGGCAAAGTTGTCAGGGCAGTTACGGCGTATTGTGGAGTTGATATATAAGCGAATCGATTGGGATGAGGCCACCCCTGAAGAGTACGACAAATACTTTGTAGAAGACGGACAAGGTTTCTGTGTCGTAGAGATTACGTCAAGAGATCGTTCCGGGAGTAAGTTATTTGAACGCAAGATTAGGGAACGCCGCCAGGACTAATCGCTTTTTTATCGTATGCGTCCGACGCGGGGCGAATTAACGGTGTCCGGTACATTTTTCGATAATGTGCTGTTGTAATTCCAATTTCGTCCTTAAAATACCCTGCAGCCATGTCTATATATTCGAAACATCCTTCATATTTCTCGTCCCGTATATCGCGCTGATATTCGAATCGTGTCGTTAGGTTTTACCCTGTATCAACCGAAAGTGTGAGATTGTACAAAAAAGGCCAAAGGACATGGAAGTGACTGCCGCCAAAATTCAATATTGTACCATTGAGATCAAGCAATCAATATTCGATGAGGTGGATATTGCCGGCAATTCTTATGGACCAAGCTAAACCTGAAACAAACAGGAAGAAACTGAAAAATGGCGATCAAAACTACTAAAAACAGTAATTGTAAAAGAGTGAAAAAATCATTTTTTTCAGTAGCTACAATTACCATAATTTATACGGTGACATTATGTTACCATTTTGACACCACAAATACCAATTTTCCCCAGTATGGCTATTAAAGTACACCCATTTTTTGTTAAATATTATATTTTTTATAGGAATTTTATATCAGAATCGGATTCAATGTACAACATGATTTTACTCCTTATAATAATCACAAGATTATGATTCATAAATATTTATGGATATATCAGGTAAATGCAGATTTTGAAAACTACAACTTTCTCTACAACTAAATCGCGATTATCTGTCAAAAAAACCACTTTTTTTAGGAGACAGGAAGATGAAAATTTCAACAAGAAAAACCCGTTCAGACAAGTTCCCATTAACCCTCCATCCCACTGGCCAATACTGCAAAAAGACCAGAGGAAAAATCCGTTACTTTGGAAAAGACAAGAAGAAAGCACTCGAAAAATATTTGGCTCAGGCAACGTATCTGCACGGACCACAAAGTCTGGCACAGAAAATCTCCAACGGCAAAATGACACTGAAACAACTATGCGATCTCTATTTGTGTTATCAGAACTCAAGAGTCCTCGTAGGCGACATTACTCCAAAGCACTATAATGATTCAAAGTACAGTTTGGATAGATTCATGGCTTTCCTCGGACAAGGCTGCCGAATAGAAAATATCTCAACATTGGATTTGCAGAACTATAAACGCAAACTCCAGAGCTCATATCCCTCGATCGATCGGCAGAATCTCCATATAGGAATTATGAAGGCCGTGTTTCACTGGGCAAGAAAGAATGATATTCTCGAAAATATCCCAAATATAGATGCCATTTCAAAAGATAGAGTTGTTCATAAGGAAAAGTATACGTTCAATAAAAAGCAGATTCGTAAATTGTTATCAACTGCAGACGTAAAGATGAAGGCTATGATATGGCTGGGTTTAAATTGTGGATTTGGATGTACTGATTGCAGCAGATTACAGTGGAAGGATATTGATTTCAAGAACAACAGAGTCAAACTTGCCAGGAATAAAACGAAAATTGGTAGAAATCTCCCACTGTGGCCTGAGACGATACAGGCGCTGAAGGAACTACCAAGATCAGGAGCATTAGTATTTACTACCTCCAAGGATTATCCTTGGATTCGGACGAAGGCCACAACAAATGACAATGGAGAGCCCAAGTACATAATTGATAATCGAATCTCTACAAAATTTTCAAGATTAATGAAGAAAGTCAGAATACAAGCGCCGAAGGGAACGGGCTTTTACACCCTTCGCAGAACGGCAGCTACAATGGCTGCAAGATCTGGAGATCCATTTGCAGCTCAAAGGCTTCTCGGCCATGTTGATTTGACGATGGCAACAAGATATGTACAGGATGTTTCTGAGCAAACTGACAGGGTAATCGAGAATAGTAGAAAACACTTTATTGGAAAAGAAGATGTTGCATGATTTGCGAAGACATGTCAGGCTCAGTATAAACGAAAGACTTTGGACTCGGTGCTTGTTCAGAATGGTGTTTCCACGGCTATTATTCAAAAAATTTTAGAGCACTATTCTTCAGATCTGACCAACAAAATTTATATGAATGTCGATCCAGCCCTTCGCCAGGTAGTAGATCAAATACCGTCTGCTGATTGGCTTTAAGATAAACGTTCAGTTAATGACATGTTAAAAAGCCGTAAGAATGTGCAGAGCAGATTAGTTCCTGTTTATCTGGAGTTATATTCGAAATCCAGTTGGTCGCCGCCCGCAGGGTGGGCGTGATATAGATACATAGCACCGTAGGTCCAGTTGGCACCTTTCATGCCCGGGAAGTTCAGTCGATCCATCATCAATGCAATGTAGCGTGCTGGATAACCTTCCGGCAGTGGAATTACATTGGGCCAGATGCGCGTTCCTGTCTTGTCGTTCCACGGCGGTCGGCATATTCGAATTTCACCGGCTGGTTTAAGGTCCGGGTAAGTATAGATGTAAACCTTGCGGTCAGCGCTGCCGAACAGTGCATAGCGTTTTTGCCCGATCTTTTGAATCTGCGTACCAGTACTGTTTACCTCGACAGGCCCTGCAATTATTTCATATGTCCCATCCCACTTATCCGATTGGCGAATCACAGCTTTGTATCCTCTGTAATTTTCGCAAAGCAGCATGCGCCATTTACCCGCCTGTGAATCATATATGGACTGAGGGTCCTCGTAGTCACCGATCAGGCCGGTGGGTTTGGCTTCCATGATCGAGATCCATTGAAGCGGTTCCTTAGAGCTTTGCACAGTCCATATCTCTTTTTTTTCTTTCTTCGCCGGGTTTCCATATGCTGAAAAACCTGTCGTGAAACCTCGCCATAGGTTAGCATTTCGATCGTAGAAAATATTGGATGCCAGATCATTTCGCAATAATCCATCCCCGCGATCGTACAGTATGATCCCTTCAAAACGAATGTCAAACACGGATGGATTAAAGCTGTAAATCCCCTGCATCAGATGAGGCAGTCCACCTCCACGTACCGTTATTAATATCCACAGCCGGCCATCTTTAAATAAAGGCGATCCATCCTCGTATGTCACAACCCGGATGTCCGACTGCCCAATACCAGGCGACAACGCCGCAGTCGCTTCGTCTATCTCCACCGATGCTCCGGCTTGAAGCAATGCGTGCAGACAGAACTCAAAACGTCGCATTAAATCCTTCCTTCGGAGGTCAAAGTGCTTCACAAAATCCATCCGTCCGATCAGGATCGATCTTTCGGCCTTCTCGACATATAAATTGACACCTACAGCAACCATCTGTACCCGTAATCGAATCGTGTTGTTACCGATCAATGCATTGGGCAGTGCGAAGTCCTGACACTCAGCTTTTTTGCCATCTTTAACCATGACACAGCAGACAGATCGGTGCTCTCCATCTTCAACCACCAACGTTGCTGTGATTCGATTTTCCGCATCGGTGTCCTGGAACATCAGACCTATCTCTCCGGACCCATTGAACTTGTTAACAGTCAAGTCATAAACCGCAAAAGGATTGAATCCGCCTATCCAGCGAGTCGCAGTTGCTTGCTCCTTGGCGCTGATCCGCAGCCGACCGTCCTCAATCGTCAATTGCGGGCCATTTACTTGCTCGCGTACTGGCGGATGCATCACATCCAAGCCTACAACCTTTGCAGGCCAAATCCCGGAAAGCGGAATATCCTGTGATCTGTCAAAGATAAAGCGTCGAACAGCCTGTCGTCGAAACTCCAATTGGTCCGGAGTTGTCTCGGAAGCGTAAATGTCTGTCGGGGTGCTTGTGAAGATTAACATCATAATGGAAAATAAGAATTCTTTTAGTGAACTTTTAGTAACTAAATTAGGATTTCTCATATACACTCCAAAAAACCATAGATTCTCCATTCGCTACTGTACGCCCTCGGCAGAAGTGAGACAAAAAGCAAAACTGACCATTTTTATTTGACGGTAAACATGCAAGCCTTGACTGCATGGCTATCCATCTTATAGGATGTGGCTGCCCCGGATACTTTGATAGAAGGGTGCTCAACTTCAAGCTTGACTATTTTACATGACTTCAGCATCGACAGGGGGATTGTATTTGTATGATCAAACACCAGTCTATGCACTGCCTGCCTTCTGAATTGAATATCCAGGGGCGATGATACCTGTGCTTGAGCATGATCAAAACAGAAAGCAGAAAATACTACTATAATAGTTATAAGCACAATTGGTTTCATCCTTATCTCCTGGAGGTGTCCTTCTTTATCGGGACGGTTTCAGTGAGCGGAATTTCGCCGCGCAACAGTTTACCGGCTTGCCCGGCAAGACGCAGGTAAAAATCACTCGGAAGTCCTTCCAACGTCAAGAAACTTGCTCCGCCACTGCTGGGCGGATTGTTCGAGCACTTGAAGATGGCGGTCCCTTCATCAACTTCATCGAACATGGCGATATATAGCATGTTCATGCCCGCCTCTTTATTGGCAACGACCTGAGACCACAAAAACTGTCCCCTGAGCCGCGGGATTGCTCCAAGCTTAGCCCCTTTCAGGTTGTGCCAACTGAAGCCTGGAAAGACGACGGGCATGTAGTCGATATTGTGCTTGCGTGCCCACATAAGATCCTGTTGCCAGTATTGCTCTGCGTGGTGCTGAACACCGGGCAGGTCACGAAAACGCCCGACACTCCATGGGCTCAGCACATCGGCCATGAGCAAAACCTGGTGGAGTTCAGGATGTACCAGTGCATCCCTGTCTTGTCTTCGCCAACCGGTAGGTGGAGTTCAGGATGTACCAGTGCATCCCTGTCTTGTCTTCGCCAACCGGTAGCAATTCCCAACATCACGCTACAGTTATCTGCCTTGAACTTTTTGATCAATTCTCTGCACACCTCAAGACCGGCACGTGGCTTGATATTGTTGTTAAAGCCAACTCCCCAGATAGCAACCAACGGTTTTCCTTTATGATGCTGATAAGCTGGATCTTCCGTGATGTGCATATTGTTGCGCAGCATGCGCCAGTCATCGAACACCTTAATGATTCGCTTGTCCGGTGTTCCAGTCAGGTCATACATGACCGCGTAGGTACGCCCGTAACGGTTTGCCCCTTCGCGTGCACTGGATAACACCTTGTCCTTGTGGTAGCGTTTGGCTTCGTCATGCAGACTATGGGAAAATCGCTGCACGAAGGCACCATCGATCATATAGTCAGCCATCCACTTGAAGTGGCGGATTACGGTTTTACGGTTGTGCGAGCTGAAGGTCTTAGCCGGTGTTCCGTCGTCATACCTAAAGGCGGTCGCATAGAGTTCGTCGTCATCGTATTCAGACACATCCGGCCAAAGGTCAACTGTGATATTCCCCGGCCCAAAAACCTTATTTCGATCTCTTGCCCAATGAGCCCAGCCTAGATTAGCTCCATCGCCTTCGCAGTTGAACCAGCCCTGATAGCCGGTCATGATTTTGCCCCTCAGCGTGCTCGGGTCAGAACCACGTACAGAGGGGCCGTCATAGGGCTTGAGCACATCCTCTCTATACTCTGAAGATGTTGATGGAATAGAAAAAAGAATCAGCAGTATCAGGCTCAGGGCGATGTTAGGAATCTTAATGTTCATTTAATTGTTTCGATTTCTGCCAATTCAAATGGTTTATACTAAACTTCAGTGTCTATTGAGGCTCGTCCGCTTCATCCAGTCCTGGAAGCAGGTTTTCAGTTCGGTTACCTTGACGGAATATATTCTTGAATCAGCGCCATCTGCCAGTAAATTCCTCAGTTCATGCGGATCTTCATTCAGATTGTATAAGGCTTTTTTAAGTTTTTTGGCTGAAGGATCTGGTTTCATTAACTTCCAGCCTCCTTTTACAACCATGTGAGACGGTTTGCTTTGCAGATCACTTAGCCATTCCGTGACCACATATGTATTTTCATCGGCCGTTCCTTCTATCAGCCCACGAAGACTCCTGCCGTCAGAGGGGTGAGGGGGCATAACCAGATAATCCAGGATGGTTGCGAACAGATCCATGTTGGACACCGGAGCCTTCACTTTTGTTCCCGGCTTAATTCTTCCGGGAAACCGGATCATCATTGGTACATGAGACGATTCTTCATAGAAACAGAATTTGCCCCTCATCCCATGGCTTCCCAGCATTTCACCGTGGTCACTGGTAAAAATAACCAGGGTATTGTCTGTTAATCCAAGTTCAT
>WOR8_10000770_pt1 | contig 40627 bp, 37 predicted proteins | sample DeeMarSeWOR38_10_FD_19890 | JGI IMG/M metagenome (IMG submission 19890)
CAAGACGTTTCTCACGCTCAGTCTCGCGCATTTTATATGATAATCCGATAGAAAAGAAAAATATTTCAAATACAATTCCAGCTTGTATGGAATAAAAGAAGTTTTTTGTATAGGCTTCTCCTATAAATGCGAAAATTGACGCGACTAATAATCCTAATCCTAAGGAAACGGATCCAATTGTAAAATATTTAGCCAATTGATTTTTTGTACGATACAGAGAAATAATCAAACCGGCAGTAAATACTACACCAAGGAGCAGAACAATTTGAGAAAGATAACTTAATATGCCATAATCTTTGAAAATAAGTAAGTAGGAAGCCTTGAATAAGACAAATATAATAACTGCGATCAGGAGAAATTTACTGATGCGAAACCATTGTTTATGTAAATGTTTCAGATCGAGAAATTTCCTAACAAAAATAATATAGAAGATGGCTGCTGTCTGCATGATGAGCCATACGTAAGTTCCAAATTCAGGATGATTTGGATATGCATATTTCTTTAAATATCCAAAAATATTCAGAAAATAAAATGATATCGCAATCATATATAAAGCGTAATACAGGTAGGTTTTATCTTTTCCGATAAATGCAAAAAATATATTATATATAATCATGACCCACAGTACTCCATGAAATATACCCTGCCAGAAATTCCTGATTTCCAGATTTGTTAAATTTTCAAATTTATCACGAGTGTAAAGCTTAAATACTGGATAATGATTAAAAAACTCACCGTTTTCGAATCTAATCAGATACATTTTCATCAGTCCGGATTCTATATCAATGGGGACTGTATAACGATTTTCATCCGGATATGTTAAGTCCCAGGCTGGTCTAAGCCCACCACCCTTAATTATATTATTTACCTTATTATTAGAAATCTCATAAAAGTCGAAAAAGTCTATGTCTCCAATAAACAGGTTGAGCTCCTGGTCTGTATTGGTATTATTATTTAATTTAAAGATGAACCAGTATATATCCTTTTTTGATAACTTTTCACCGCGGTATATTTCAAACTCGAAAAGATGATCCAGTGCTACATCAGCTGTCATTGATCTATTTTCATCTTTATGAATGTAAAGAAATTCCAAAATATCACCATACTCATCCTGTATGCTATCCAAATTATATGGGAGAAATATTTGGCTGAGGGCCTTTTGGTCTAACGATGAAGAAAAAAATATAAAAAGTACTAGTCCAGTGGAAATGAACTGCCTCATGAATTATTCTTTAGATTATATTATGATTTAAACTACGATATTATACAACAAAAGGATTATGTTTTTTTATAAAAGGATCATATATTATTTAAATAGCCAACCTGATCCATCTCTCCTGAATCTGTCTAAAGCGAATTCATGTTTTACATCACTTTTGAAATAATGTTTTTTTACTGTTTTGAATAATCGATGGATGGATTCTGACAGTTTGCCATCTCCACGCATGCGATAACCCCACCTTGATTCATTTACCTTTCCCTGATGCAAAGCACATATCTGATTCCATACCTTTTCTTCCCGTTCAGGATAATACCGGTGCAGCCAATCCTTGAAAATTTTACCAATAACCCCATTGAGCCTTATCATAACCATGCTAATATCATATGCTCCTGCTTCAGCAGAACGTCTTATAATGGATGGTATCTCATGGTTATTGATCCCAGGAATAACTGGGCCCATTAATACACTTACAGGGATTCCTAGATTAACCAGTTTTTCAATGGCTTTCATTTTTTTAGATCCTGCCGCTGACCTGGGTTCCAGCTTTTGTCTTAATGTGTCATCTAGTGTAGTAATTGAAAAAATAACCTTAACCAGTTTCTCTTTGGCAAGTTGACCTAGAATATCAATATCCCGTAGAATCAAAACATTTTTTGTAATAATGCCCACTGGATTGCCATACTGGAGAAAAACCTTGAGTAGGTTCCTGGTTATTTTCATTTTTCTCTCCAGTGGTTGATAACAATCCGTATTCCCTGATAAAACGATCAATTCAGGTTTCCAGGATCTGGATCTGAACTTCTTTCGTAATAATTCAGGTGCGTCAGGTTTGAAAATTATTTTAGTTTCGAAATCCAATGCAGCGTCAAATCCCCAATATTCATGTGAATTCCTGGCATAACAATAAATGCAACCATGTTCACAGCCCTGGTAGGGATTAATAGAATAGGTAAATGGAATATCCGGACTTTCATTTTTACTGATAATATTTTTAGGATGTTCTCGAAATGTTTTAGTTTCGAATTTAACTTTTAAAGCTTCCTCAACCCAAGATTCACTATTATCCCGATAATTTTTTTGAAATTTGTTCGGTATATGGATCTGAGCACCTCTTCCTCTGATGATATTTGACATATTTAAAAATACTAATATAATTAGTAATACTAATAATATTATCTCAAAATGTCAAGTTAATCCAGATTTTCGAGTAATACATTTGGATTGAAAGTAATTGAAAATGCCTTTTCCGCTTCGAGATGACTTGGATCAAAATAATCCGTATTGTATGTGGCTAACAGTGATTCTCCTTTTATGGTTAGTGGAAATTTATACCCTTTGTATTCGCTGAATTCCTCGAAAAAAACAGTATTATAGTTGCCATACTGATCTTCAACATAATAACTGCTTGGTAAATTAGTATCATAAAGTTCAAAGCCAGATTTAAATGTACCATCGATATAAAACTCGAACTGCCGATCTCCTTTTTTTCGAACCTCAATATTGTCTCTTTCCTCAGCCATAAATTTTACAAGTCGGATAAAAAATGTATCATACCATTCCAGATAACTCGTAATTCTTTGAGGTGGAATCATTTGTATTTGACGTCCTGTTATTCTCCAACCGTCGTTTCCATCGATGATATCTACTGATTGAATATTATTTGTGGTTTTTATATTCATAAACTTAGGTCTATCGAGATTGATCCACTCTTCTAAAACATAAGATTGTTGGGAGGAGGCAGTAGCAATAGTCCTGATGTAAACACTCTTAATTCGCGACCATGCTTTTTTACCACCAAGTTCCTTCAGCATGGATTCAGCCAATTTAATGGCTTCCGGATCCCCTTTAATATTGAGTTTATCAGATCCACCACACCCAAAAAGTAAAAAGAATAATATGAATACAATAAATTTAAAAAATCTATTCATGTCAGATCTTATTAAATTTTTTAACAAACTAATTATATTTTTTGAATATAAAAAAGGGGTACCTAAAATCAGTACCCCCATAAAGTATTATTAATTAATTTCTTAATGAATTTCGATATGCCTTCTTGGTTTTCCTTTTTTCTCCTCAACCTTTGGTAAAACAAGTTTGAGAATGCCATCCTTATAGGTTGCATTAATCTTTTCTGCATTCACCACTTCCTGAGGAAATCTAAAGCATCGCTGGAATGACTGATAGCTGAATTCCTTACGATAGAAATTCCCTTGATCATCTTTATCTTCAACCTCATCGTGTTTCTCTGAATTGATGGTCAGTACATCATTTTCCAGCTCAATGCTAAAATCCTTTTTACTCATTCCAGGAGCAGCCAATTCTACGATGTATTCATCATCATTTTCTTTGATGTTTACAGCAGGCAGAGTTGTTCCTGTTGGAGAAAAATTGGATGAAAACCAATCATTTACATCTCGTGTCAGAAAATCATTAAAGAATGATGGTAATGTTGGAAACATTGAATCTCGTTTTCTCAAAAGTGACATATTATCAAACCTCCTTTCAAATTTGGTTATCATTTTTACTTACTTATATACAAAATATATTCCATCACTTAATGTGTGTCAATTTGAAAGAACAATCAATCATTATATGCCATTTTGGCACTTTTTTTGGAACTCAAGATCTAAATTAATGTCAAAATATCTCCTAAAAATGTTATATTTAATTTATGTTTTTTGAACTGATAAATAGAAGTGATTTTCATATCTTGGAATAAATTAATCATACTATTCTATGAAAATATTTTTTCTCCCTCTTGTGTATGTCTCATTCACTACCTTAACTACCATGGCACAGGATATTCAGGAAAAAATATCAACAGGTCTTTTACAAAATCAATGGGAAGCCAAATGGATAACATATCCTTTTGCTGAAGGGACATCCTATGGCGTATATCATGCGCGAAAAAAGTTTGTCATAAACAGTATTCCCGAGTCATTTATCATACATATCACTGCAGACAACAGGTACCGATTATTTGTGAATGAACAACCTGTCTGTTTCGGACCTGCCCGAGGAGACATCTGGCACTGGAGATTTGAAACAGTTGATATCCGTCCTTATCTGAAGGAAGGTGAAAATTTACTAGCCGTCCTTTTTTATAATTTTGGTGATTATCGGCCTCTGGCCCAACATTCATACAAAACCGCCTTTATTATCCAGGGAAATTCCGAAAAAGAATTTATAATCAATACCGGACTGAACAATCAATGGAAAACATTTAAAAATCCAGCATATCAACCCATTAAAATTGACTGGCGTATGGTTAACGGATTTTTTGCAGCTGGACCTGCTGACAGTATAAATACCCGTTTATATCCATGGGATTGGGAAAAACCTGGTTATGATGATTCAAATTGGTTACCTGCAGGGAACATAGGATACAATGGCAGTGGTATTCCTCATGGATATCACCGATTTTCAGGCAATAGCGCATGGAAACTTATTCCAAGTAATATTCCCTTTATGATCGAAAGGCAGGAAAGAATGTTGGAAATTGAAAGATCAGATATTGACAAATCAATAAAAATTATTGATGGAACAGGAGGAATCACTATTCCTCCACAAACGAACACTTCCATACTCATAGATCAAACCTATCTAACCAAAGGCTATCCGCATTTTTTATTCAGTGGTGGGAAAAATGCTTCCGTACGCATAAAATATGCAGAGGCGCTTATCAATGAAAATGGTCAAAAAGGTAATCGAAATGTGGTTGAAAATAAAAATCTGTTTGGATATTATGATATAATTATTGCTGATGGTGGGAAAGAAAGAAAATTCAGTCCTTTATGGTTAAGGACCTTCCGTTATATAAATCTGGAAATAAACACTGATATGGAACCATTGGTTATCCATGATTTTTACAATATCTATACTGGTTATCCATTCGAAAAAAATGCATGGATAAAGACCGATGACCAATCCCTGGAAAATATTTTTAATATTGGGTGGAGAACTTTGGAGATGTGTGCCGACGAGATATATTGGGATTGCCCATATTATGAACAACTTCAGTATGCAGGCGACACACGTACACAGACATTTATTTCACAATATGTGAGTGGCGATGATCGATTATTTAAAAATGCCATCGAACTTTTCGATCATTCCAGATTATCTGATGGTATCACGTTTAGTCGTTACCCTTCCTATATTCCACAGGTTACCCCAGCGTATTCATTGATCTGGATCAACATGATATATGATTATCTCATGTTGGGAAAAGATCCTGATTTTACAGGCAAGTTTTTGAATGGTATAGAAGCTGTTGTCCAGTTTTATCAAAATTATATTGACAGTACCGGAATGGTAAAACATGTGCCATATACGAACCATATTGAGTCGAAATCCGCATTTCCCTGGACTGAAAATCTGGAGTATCTGGCACAACACAATCTTTTGTTGACATATACACTGCAAAATGCAGCCAAGGTTTTTGAATTCAATGCCCAACCTGAAAAGGCAAAGGAATATATCACGTTAGCCGAGCAGATTAATAAGGCCACAAAACAACTCTGCTTTGATTCGAAAAAAGGTCTTTTTGCTGATACGCCCGAAAAGAAGATATATACACAACATGTAAATGTATTGGCCATATTATCGGGGGCCCTTGGAACTAATGGACAAAAAGAACTGATGATCAAAATACTAAATGATGACAGCCTCCTCCCTTCATACCTTTTTTTCAAATTTTATGTATTTCAGGCTTTAAAAAAATCGGGCCTGGGAGATCTTTATCTGGACCAAATTGATCACTGGAAAAACCTTTTGAATTACGGATTCACTACCTGGCCTGAATTTCAAGTAGAATCGCGTTCAGATTGCCATGCATGGAGCGCTCATCCTACATATGATCTTTTGGCTACTGTATGTGGCATTGAATCCGATGCTCCCGGTTTTGAAAAAGTACACATCGAACCTCATTTGGGATACCTGGAATTCATTGAAGCAGAAATGCCCCATCCCTCAGGGAAAATATATATCAATTTTCAAAAAACCGATGAAAAAGGAATTAAGGGTAGGATCATATTACCGGATAAAGTGACTGGTATTTTTAAATGGAAAAACAGATCCATCGTGTTAATTGGAGGAGAACAATCTTTCGAATTACCTGGTCATTAACTTGCAAGGTTATTGAGTCATTAGTTCATGTTGAATAATTGACTTAATAATTAAATGCTCTCAATAACTAAATATATTATTCCTCCAGTTGAATTTTCAATCTTTTATTAATTTTCCCCTTACTTTTATAATCTGTTATTTTAATACGTCCTACTTCACGGGTATTTTTAACATGTGTCCCACCATCTGCCTGAAGATCCAGACCTAATATATTAACCGTGCGTATTTCAGTTAAATTCTGAGGAAGCAGATTTATTTTGGTCCTGATGAGATCCGGAATCTTATCAGCTTCCTTTCTGGGAAGTATTTCAACTTTCACCTCCCTTGCCATATCCACTTCATCATTTATCTTTTTTTCGATTTCGCTAACGAGATCAGCTGACATATTTTCAAATTCAAAATCCATTCTGCCTGACAAAGGTTCCATATTACCACCAGTCACCTGCGCCTGATAATCACGCCAGATCACACCGCATAAAATATGCATTGCCGTATGTGTACGCATCAAATGATAGCGGCGCTCCCAGTTAATTTGACCCTCTATGGTCTGGTTGGTTAATGGTAGTTCACCATGAATAATATGCCAAATAGAGTCCCCTTCCCTTTCTATCTTTACGACCTCAGATGAAATTCCAGAAAAATGTATGTTCCCGCTATCTTGAGGCTGACCTCCTCCCCCGGGATAAAATGCAGTTTTATCAAGCATTATTTCATTTCGTTCCAGGTTTATATTGGTAACCTGTGCAGTAAAAATTTTCAAATAAGCATCCGTTTGGTATAACAATTCGGTTTTCATTTTCAAACTATTCATTATGATAAAAATTCACTTCCTATAAATTTATCCTTATAAAATCTACATAAGAACAACTGTATTTGCAACCTAGTCAATCCATTTTTATAAAATTAATTTATACGTCTGTATTTTAAGATATTTAAAAAGAATCCAGTATTTTTCTACTCTACCGATGACGTTAGTTTATTCCCTAATTCATTTTCAAGTTTGATTAGATTTTTGCTATAACTTTTCAGTTGATCGATATAGACATAATGTGCTGAGATGGAATCAAAAGTATATAAATTTGATGGCCTTGGGTCTACCTGGTAACTTGATTCAATAATATACCTGTCCCAGAAAATCTCATAAGCATCCTGATTGCCAGTCTTTTTATTGTAATCCTTCAATTTTTTGATAGATTTTTCAGTAGCCATTATCTCTTTCCTGATATTATATCTTGTTTTTAATGCTCCAAGCCCTAATGAGTCAAGTATGTGATCAGTAATATCATGATTTAGATGATAACGTATTTTTACCAACCTTTCGTCCAGGAAATACAATATAATCAGATTCACATCCGTATTTCCAAACGATAAACCGGGATTCCTGGCATAGAAAAATTTTAATCTGTCTTCAAAAAAACCACCAAAAAAATCAAAAGCATTAAGATCGAACTGGTCTATAGTATGCCATAATCTGTAAGTCTGACTGGCCGGGGGTATATATGGACTTTTATTTTCAGAATCCGAAAGACTTAAAGTATTATCCTTTAAATCGGTATCCTTTGGGATTCTAGAATAGTCACAGGCTGTAAGATATAAGACCGTTATAAATAGAAATGCAGATATCATTCTAACAATTAACTGATTAGGCATCATGGGATTTCAGTTTAATATTTCATTTGAATGGAAATCTTATTGGTTGTTTCATTAATATCAAATTTGGCTTCTTCCCACTTAGGTCTACGTAATTTTGGTTTCACGTTATTGGAAAAACAATATCCTTCTTTTGGAAATCCTATCAGACTTAAATTCAGCTTTTCGTCTTTATTTTCATCATGCATGGCTGCAATAGCATAAGTCCCGGCTCTCAAATTTTTAAAATGTATGAACATAACTTCTCCAGGAATATCAGGTAAAATTTTTTGTTCAAGCATATCGTTTTCACTTGGAAAGGTCTCTGGATCATTATAAATGGATATCATGAGTTGTCCTTTATCCGATCTTATCTCAGTGATTTCTACAATTAATGTTAAGTTATCATTTTGATGAAATGTGTTTCCGATTTGAACATACATTAAAAATATAACAGCTATAAACAGATACATTCGGTTTTTTTATTTGAAAATCAAAATTCAATTTATTCAGAAAATCAGACGTTAATGAATTGTACTTGTTTTAAATATACTTTCTATATTTGAAAATATTAAATTTGATAGCACACACTGTATATAAATGTAAAACATTTATTCAATTTTTATGTTCCAAAAAATCCTGAATCCTGCATCTTATCATGGCAGAGGTAAAAAACCACCGTTCTTTGAAGGTTGGTATTTTAAATTGACTGATAAAAATCGTCAACAAACCTATGCTGTTATCCCAGGCATATTTTTACATAAGGAATTTTTCAGGAGTTCGACTTTTATTCAAGTGGTGGATGGGAAAAATATGAAAAACCATTTCATTGCCTATCCGGTAGATACTTTTAAATCACATAAGAAGTATTTCGACATCGACATAAGTGGCAATAAATTTTCAAACGAACATATATCGATTAACATTCACAAAGAAGATCTTCAAATTTCCGGAAATCTTCAGTTTCAATTTCTCAATCCCTGGCCAGTAACGCCTTCTTCACCCGGGATCATGGGGTGGTATGCCTGGGTCCCATTCATGGAATGCTTCCATGGGGTTTTGAGTATGGATCATTCAATCAAGGGGAGTTTGAAGATTAACGAAAAAGAGATTGATTTTACAGGAGGTAAAGGATACATCGAAAAAGATTGGGGACAGGCATTTCCGGAGGCATGGATATGGCAACAATCAAATCATTTCGGTGAGGACGGAATAAGTCTGACGGCATCTATTGCTATCATACCGTGGATTGGGAAGGCATTTCCAGGCTTTATCATCGGTTTTTTATGGGAAAGGCAACTATATCGTTTTGCTACCTATACGGGTGCCAAAACCAGATTACTGGAAATTGAGGATAAAACGGTTCATTGGATCGTTGAAGACAAAAAATACGAATTGGAAATGTTCTCGGAAATTGGATCAAGTACTTACTTAAGAGCTCCCACACCCAATGGGATGGATCGTCAAATTAATGAATCGGTAGATTCGCTAGTCAAAGTAAGGCTATCACAGAAAATAAAAACCGGAAAAACAATCATATTTCAGGGGAGTGGTCTCCATGCGGGTTTTGAAAAAGAGGGAAACATTGCCAAACTTTTGGATATGGTCAAGAATGCCTGATTTCAGTTTAAAATTTATTTTGATATTTTAAAACCAATCCTTTCTTTGATATCTGCTCCCTCACCCAGCTCCCAGGAAATCACCTCTTTTAAAAACCGGGTCATATGATTTTCGATAACTGACTGATCAATTTTCCGCAAATCTTTCATTAGCTCGAATTCTTTAAAGGATATTTCCTTTTCCTTGATATCATCAATCTTAGGAAATACCATACCCACTTTAATAAATCCTGAAGGCATTAATCCATATACAAGGTATCCACCATGCTTAATAATTGCCTGTCTCTTAGTCCCTTTTACATAATATGAAAAATGCTGATCTTTCAATTTGAAACTTACAGATTCCCAATGTTCAATATGATCGGTGATCAATATATCGAACTCCAATCCGGTTTGCTCTCCCAGCTGTTGTAAATTATCCTTTAACTTTTGTTTCAGATCCTTCCAGAGTGATTGCCTGGCATAAATCTGATCTTGAATGATTTGAATTTTTTTTGATGCTTTGATCAGTTCTTCCATATATATTCAATTATGTACAGGGGAAAATAAAGTTAAAGACACTAAAAATATAATAAAAAGATTGTTATACCCTTTTTCTTTAAAATAGTCGCGATAAAGTTACTACTAACATAAATTTATATGATTAATTGATAAAAAAAAGTCTATACTTTACGAAACTTTTGTATTGTTATAAGCATCTTATATAATAGGTAGATTTCCTTTTTGTAACCAACCCAAAGCATCATGTTGCGTAATTTTTTTAACACAACCGTCCGGATTTTCTTCAGAAACAAAGCTTATTCCCTGATCAATATAATCGGTTTATCTGTTGGACTTACCGTCAGCCTGGTGATATCTAAATATGTAACCTCTGAATTAAGCTATGATACCTACCACCAATATGCTGACCGTATCTACCGTATTAATGTGGATCCTTTTGCCAGCATAGCTCCTTCTTTTAAGTATTTACTTGAGGCAGACTATTCGCAGATTGAAGAGATTACACGCATATTCAGGCTTGGGAAAGGTCAGATAAAAATTGGCGAGGATGTATTTACGGAAGAAAATATTGTTTTTGCGGAAGAAAATCTGTTTGAAATTTTTAATGTTCCATTACTGCAAGGCCAACACAGCAAAGCTCTTGCCGAACCTGGGTATATGATAATTTCGGAATCCATGGCCAGGAAATATTTTAATAGCATCGATGTCGTCGGAAAACAAATTCTGCTCGATAATGATTTCCTCTTTCAAATAACTGGTGTATTTGCGGACATGCCCTACAATACACACTTCCATATGAATATGATCGTGTCATATCTTACATTAAAAGGATTATATGGCGAAGGAGCTGATGATTATTTCTGGGGAACAACCAATTTCACTGATAATGCCACATATACTTATTTCAGGGTGGCTAAGGAATCGGATATGGAAACCATGATATCTTCTTTCCCTGCTTTTATCGATAATCACCTTGACCAGCGTGATAACAAAACAGAAGGACAACCTCCCAGTGATTTTATTCAATTCGACGTATTCAAGGTATCAGACATTCACCTTCATTCAAAAAAATGGGCAGAAGCAGAAGTAAATGGCAATATTCAATATGTCAGGATTTTTTCAATCGTAGGTATATTTATTCTGGTGATTGCCTGCATTAATTTTATCAACCTGAATACTGCAAGAGCGGTAACAAGAGCGAAAGAAATCGGATTAAAAAAAATCATTGGTGCAACAAGGAGATTATTGGTCGGTCAGTTTTTGCTTGAAACATTCTTTTTTATACTGTTGTCTTTTATTTTCGCCTATCTGTTAATTCAGATTACGGAGACTATAATTGTCAACTCACTTAATTTATCATATTCACTGAATCCCATAACGAATTATTTCGATGCAATAATGATAACTGTGATTATCATCCTGACAACACTTTTAGCAGGATTGTATCCGGCATATTACCTTTCAGCCTTCCGCCCGGTATCGATTATTAAAAATGAAATATCAAAAGGGAGAAAGAGCAGCAGGTTTCGAAATCTCCTTGTAATATTCCAGTTTACCATATCCATTGGGTTGATCCTATGTGTATTAATTGTATTCAGGCAGATGCAGTTTATAAAAAAAGTCAATCTCGGTTTTGATAGAGAAAATATCATTCTGTTACCTACATCTGATGAAATCATTTATCATTGGCCTAATGTAAAGAATGCACTCGAAAACATGTCCCAGGTCACATCAACTACGCTATCCAAACGGACCCCGGGAAGCGAATTACTGGATGCACCTGGATTTTCAATTACCCTCAAAGATGAAGTGATTAATAATACTTTTCAAATGCCACATAATCGTGTAGATTTTGATTTTTTTAAAACATATGGCATTAACATCATAGCAGGAAGAACATTTTCCAGAGAATATTCCACCGACTCTCTCGAAGCTTTTATCATCAATGAATCAGCCGTCAGGGAATTAGGTTTAAGTAATCCGGAGGAAGCCATAAATTTACCCGTTACTGTTTACGGCGGAAGAAAGGGTAAGATCATTGGTGTTGCCGAGGACTTTAATTATGAATCATTAAAAAAAGAAGTTGTTCCAATTATAACCTACATTCGTCCAGAGGAAGTGAATACGCTAGCCATCAAATTAGTCAGCAGGAGTGTATCCGAATCGATCACCGAAATTAAACAATATTTCCAGAAACAATTTCCAGGTTATTCATTTGAATTTACCTTTATCGATGAAAGAATTAATGCTTTATATCAGAATGAAGCTCGCATGCTGACGATCTTCAAATATTTTTCTGTTGTAACAATCATCATTGCTATGATCGGTTTGCTGGGATTATCTATATATAATACAGAAAACCGTATTAAAGAAATTGGTATCCGGAAGGTGAATGGTGCCACATTAATTGATATTCTTTTTTTGCTTGTTAAAAATTTATCTCTTTGGATCAGCATTGCTTTTATCATTGTCTTACCATTAGCGTATGTTTTTTTAAATAAGTGGCTGGAAAGTTTTGCTTATAAGACCAATATGCCCTGGTGGATCTTTATGTTAACTCTTGTTGGAATACTTATTATTTCATGGTTATCAGTGTTTTATCAGTCCCTCAAAGCAGCTCTTAAAAATCCTGTCGAAGTATTACGTTACGAGTAGCAATGGAATACTGAGATCCGTGCCCCAACAAAAATAAGGACTGAATGAAATTTATTAAGATGCTAATAAGATCTTAGCCCGAAAAATTTATGAATAATCGGGGTTAACACACTGTATAATTATTTTATAGGAATTAGTTCTGATTTTGGCGGAATTTTAGATTATTTGAGACTATTTATTCAAGAGGTTTGTATTACAAAAATTATAAATATTCTGCCCTGTAATAAACTGTTGAATAAGATGGCAAAACTTCACAATAAAAGAATATCCTATTCGTTCTGAATCACAAACAGGATGTTTGATCTTTTTTATTTTCATAACCATTCGAAATGGAATGGTCATGGATCGAATGATAAAATCTGAATACTTGTAAAAAATATTATATTCAGGATTTTATTTATTAATTATTTAAAAGTTAATATATTTGACAAATTCAATTAACCAGTAAGCGTAACTTTAAGCAAGAAGTTCTACCTGTTTTTCTATCACTGCCCTAGTAAGTATTTTAGCCGTTTGGCATTTTAACTAACCAAAATAATTATGGCAAATTTTGAAAAATCTGCAATTAAAGAGAATGGTAAAGAGGTAATTTACCAGATTGAAAGGGTAAACCTTACAGACTATGGTTATGAAAAGTCAGGGAATGTAAAGGGTGACCCTGACATTTATCAATCATATTTAAATAGGATTATGAATGGTGACCTTGTAGAAGAAAGCTATAAGGGTCTTCCTGAAGATGAAAAGAATGAAAAACGTGCTGAAATAAGCAATCTGGAAAAACAGGAAAAAAAGATTTCGAAAGAAAACGAGAAATATGAAAAGGAAATTCAGGAAAAGAAAAATAAGATTGAAGAATATCGTCAGAAATTGCTTGATCTAAGAGAAAAGCGCAGCAAGGATCCGGAAAAGGCTAAAAAAAACACATTTAATCCTTTCAAATTCAATATCAATCTTTTTATTCTATTGATGTTGTCAGCTTATTTATTCTTTTTCTATGTATCGGCTGCCTACAAAGCGCTTTATGTTGATTTTGAAGAAATTGCAGATAATATTGCGCGTGGAATCGGAACAGGGAGCATCATGCCCGGTCCTTATGAATTGGGTGAAGCAATTTCGTATAACTTCCTTTTGTTTCTTGTTCCTTTTATATTTTATGCTTTTGGCTGGGCATTCCATGTCATCCTTGAAATGAGCCATAAAGCAAAATTAGTTTTTCTCAGTTTACTCATTGCAGTAACCTTTACAGTTGATTTTCTGTTGGCATTGATCATCCATAACAATACCGAATTGGCAAAAGAACTTATGGGGTTGAACACAACTCACTGGACTCAAAGTTCCACATTTTACATCATCCTGTTCCTCGGATTTTTAGTATATATAATCTGGAGTATCCTTCTCGATTCACTTTTACGCGAATGGGATAAGGGAGAAATACCCAGAAACATTAAAAAAATCATAAAACATTTTTCAAGAGATATTCAGGAACTCGAGAACAAAAAAATTTCTAATACTGCCCTGAACGAAAAATTACATGTGCTACGCGAAGACGTCAGTACTGTTATGTATGGTAATCTGAAAAAATATATTGACCAGTTTTCAACTGGGTGGATATCATATTTATCTCCTGAAAACATGAAAACTACAAAAGAAAGATGCATGGAGGTAAAGAAGGATTTTGAAGAGAAGAATGGCATTAAGCCGGGTTTGGTAAAAGTAGTCAGTAAAAAAACATAGACTTTAGTCAAAATCAAAAACTGAATATCATGAAATCATTAGCATATACATCGATATTATTGGTATGCATGCAGTTATTCATACTGATTTCCTGTCAACCTCCTGCACCCAAAGAGACAAGACAGAAGCGAGTAAAGAATAATTATATTGTACTACTCGATTTATCTGACAGGATTATTGTACAACCCAATCAGACTGAAAGGGATAAAGAGATTATTCAACACATCTACAAAATTTTCGAACAGAATGTAAAAGAAAATCTTTACATCAAAGCCAGAGATGAAATTAAAGTCGTGATTGCGCCGCAGAAAGGAGCCAATTTGCCTACTGAGGAAATCGAGGACCGTCTTTATGTCAATATGGACAATATCAGTATAGTATACCGTAAATCCAAAGAAGAAGAAAGGCGAAATAATTTCATAGCTAATCTGGATACCTTATATCGTGAGGCTGTTTTCAGTAAAGATCCAAAAGATTTTTATGGGGCTGATATCTGGAAGTATTTTTATGAGGATTTAAAATATGATTATGTATCTGACACTTTAACTGAAAACTATTTATTCATTCTTACAGATGGTTATCCGATTGTTGGAAAGAATCCAAATAAACTACGGCCCATAAAGGCCAGTTTTCCGGATTTACATGTAGTGATCGTGGAAGCTGCACCACGTGAAAAAGACCTGGAATGGGATCGTATCATGGAACGATGGAGCGAATGGTTTAATGAGATCAGTATACCTGAATATACCATTATTAAACGTAAAGCCATATCCAAGGAAAAAGAAATGATTGAGGAAATTATAAAGAGCTCTGAAGAAAATGTAGCTGATAATATTTAGTATTTTATAAGCCATATATAATGGGTTGAGTTTACATCATAATAAATAAATAATAATAGAATGCTCCGGATTTCATTTACATGTAATCCGGAGCATTTTTTCCCCTTTTAAATTCAAAATATTTTTAACCCGAAAAATTCATAAATTTTTCCTGCCTGTCGGACTCCCGTGGCTCCGTAGAGTCTCGAGGGCTCGCCTTACGAGAGTCTCGGACCACAACCTTGCTCCTACGTCGTAGCCGACTACGACGCCGACGCATGGCGACGGCACGCAGGCTGACCTGCCTGCCACGCACTGGACTTCACCGGGCAGGCAGGCGCTCCACAGGGCCGTCCCGATCGATAAGTTTTCAGATTTTGATAATTTGATAAATTTTATCGGGACAAGGGTTAACCCCTTGATATATCTAATTGAATATAAATGAGTTACATAATAAAGATTTTCAGTTTTTAAATAATTCATGAATAATCGGGGTTAAATAATTCAGTTAAAATTTTATAAAGACCGAATAAGTTGATCGTGGACCTTTACTATCAAGAAAATTACAGTTTCCAAAAGGCGATAGTATTCAAAATTCCAATTGAAAAGTGGCTTTACCTTTAAAGGGTATGATATATAACGTTTCTTTTATTTTTTGATAAATACCCCCTGTAACATTTTCAGGTTCTTTGTGTAAGGGATGAGGTATACGGATTGCAATTATTTTAGGTGGAAAATCCGATGTGCATCGTATTGTTCCTTCGATTATACTATCTTTTAAATTCGAAGTTACTTCAAGGGTGACAGGTCCAAAATAGGTAGCTACATTTTCCAATCTAATCTCTTTTCCATCCTCCAACCAACTCCTTGGAATGCCTCTCAACATTTTCAGGGTATCCCCTTCTTCCATGTACAACATCCAGCGCGATTGCATCAGAAACCAGCCTTCTTCATGTGTTTTATGTGAGCTAACATGATAGAGATGTTCCCAGAAACTGTAGGTTTCCCGATCCGCCAGTGCTGAGAAAGTAGTATAGTACGTTTTGAGAAAGGGTTTAACCATATCTTTTTTCAATTGTAACCAGGCATGCCGGCTGTAGTAAGGTTGGCTGAAAGCAGCATTGTTCTGATAAAACAGTTCGGAATGATATTTCAACATTATATTAGTTAACGTCTCTTCAATATCAAGTATTTCACAGAATACCAGGTACATGGGTCCCAAAAGGGCATCACGAATAGTAAAAGTGCCGTGAGAATACGTATTATCATTCTCAGCATACAATGCCTGTGGACCCTTGGATTCAGGCCAAGGTGGTACTGTAGGACACCAGGTGCCATCACCGAGAGGCACAACGGGAGAATAGGCCACCGAGTGGAAAAGTGTTTCTCTAATATCAGATTTCCATTCTTCTGATTCTTTTTTGATTTTGGCTGCATTTTCGGGATCAACAACATCCATCATCTCAGCAACACGGATCATTCCAAGATATGCATAAGCATTCAACATAAATTGATGATAATCGTCTGACGGATCTGCTACCCTGCCTGTGATCATACCATAGCCTTTTCCTTTTAACGAATCAATTTTATTATCCGATCGCCAATTCATTAAATAACGACTCGAAAGCAACAATTTTTTACGTATTTTCCTTATCCATGCAGTATCCTTCGTGTAACGGAAATATTCACCCATAGTCCATAGAGCAGCACCAGTTTCTACCATATATCCCCCAAAATTCTGTATCAAACCATCATCATGTTGTTTATCTAAAAAATACTGTATGGATCGCCTTGCAATATTGTGCCAGCCACGGGAATTATAATACTGGATAATTGGTGAGCTCTCAGTTCCGATGGGACTGTACACCCCAATAGTTGGTGCCAATGTACCATCCGGTTCCCTGCCGTATGTAACAAGGTCAAGATGCAATAATCCAGCATTCATCATGTCTTGGATGCGTTTTTCAGGGAGATAAATGGTTGAAGCTTTTTTCAGTTTACTTTCCCAGAATTCCCGGCAATCGTTATAACGCTGATAAAAATCCTGGTTTTTCAGTAATTCAGCCCTTCTTTGGGAAACTGGGCTATGAGGGAGATAAAATTCAAAAATTGCCCTCTGACCAGGTTGTAACAAAATAGCTATTTCTTCATTTGGCATGGGTTTACCATTTAATTTAGATACACAAAAAACGTTTCCATCATTAAAAGAAGAAAATCCTTTTGTGCCATCATAATTCCACTTGTAATCGGCCCACCAACCCCTTCCAGGCCTGATCGTTTTGAACCATGCATACTTGGGTACAGGTGCATTGTTTAAAGCCTCAGACTTGAAATACAGGATGATTTCTTCCTCCTTCTCTTTTTCTTCTTCAAGCCTTTCCTGCAGTAGCTTTTCCTGCCCCTCAGTAAACATATGACCGTAACAATAACTATCAGCCACAAGGTAATCTGTCCCCTCTATCTCACACTCAGTTAACGAAGAACTTTCCAGTGAGGTAAAACATACAGACTTATAGGTTATATCCTCATCTGTTAATTCGGTGTGCAATATAGGCATAACGCCCTGTTCCAATCTGCGATTTACTTCCAGGACAGGTCCAATTCCACGGCCGATAACAAAACCATAATGTGTTTCTTCTAAACCACAATTGGTTATGCTTGTAGGTCTGGATACTAGTTTTGGCGTGATAATAGCCATCTCCGATGGATCATTTTTCCTGGCAAAATTTATCTCAAAGGTTCTAGTATCCCGACTGATCCCCAACCACGTTGGACAAGGTTGATCCCTGGTGATTGCTGCGGCTGAAGCAAATGAAACTTCTGGTTGTTGCTCAATTTGTTCAATTTTTGTAGTTAATTTTTTTTCTGAAATATCCCGGAAAATCTGATTATAATTCCTCGTATCATCTGAGGAGGTCACGATCACATGGTATTCTGGAATATAGATCGGAAATTTTTTATTTATATCACGGAGAAAAAAACTGAATGGATTATTTTGAGTGAGGACATGAATCAAGGTTGAACCACTTCCCGGTTCTATTCTGATTTCGTTACAAATTACTCCAATTTTTGATTCTCCTTTTGAAGTAAACCGGAACCTTGAATTATTAATTTTTCCTTTCCCCGTTATAATTTGGATATCTTTTACGTATCCATGGCTGATTTGTATCTCCCCCTGTGGTTTATCTGATTTCCATAAAATGTAACAAAAAGCCGTGTTATTATCATGGGAGCTAATTTGACCATTGCCCTTATCAAGGCTCAATAAACAAAAAATCAAAGCAAATGGTAAAGGGTATTTGAAAAAATGTTTCATGTTTCACAATACTAAATACAGAATACCTTGAAAATGGTAAAGAAATACTGATATATTAAATTTACATAAAGGAATAACCGCATGCAATCCACCTTAATCTTAATAATATGTTGTAAGGTTTTATATTTCCTTTTTATAACTGGATTACGAATGATTAAATTTGATCCATTATTTTTTAATCTTAATTTCAGTTAAAATGAAAAAACATAAATCGCACAATTTTTTCAGAGTATCAATTTTCATTTGTTCATTGATTTTAGCTACTCAATGTCGAATTCGGGATTCAGTTTTCTCCTACCCAGCCATTCCAGATCTTGTCGAAAGTGATTTATATGGGGTAAAAGCGAATAAAAAGGATATCTGGACCGAAAAATTCAGGACGAATATGGATATCGAAACATTACCTGATTGGTTTACTGCTACTCCCTATACTAGTGTACAACAGGAGTTGCATATCACAAACTTTTCCTGCAGAAACCAAATCCAGGTCGAAATTGAAGTGAGTGAACCTGTAAAAACAGCATCAGTACACCCTCTCAGTCGAGGTATTATTTCTAAAATCGAAGGGAATAAATTATTTTTTACGTTACCAGGTCCAGATAAATTATATATTCTGGTGAACGACCTTCCCCCACTTTGCTTTTTTGCGAATTCGATGGAGGAACCGGTTCCTGATCCGGATGATCCCAATATAAGGTATTTTGGACCGGGAGTTCATAAACCAGGAATGATGCATTTGAGCAATAACGAAACGGTTTACATTGCGGGAGGTGCCATTGTGTATGGAGGAATCCGCACGAATGGATCATCAAATGTTCGAATTATTGGCAGAGGTATCCTCGACGGTAATTTTGAACATCAACGAATGGTAGTACCTGAAAACAGTGATCAGATTGAATTCAATGGGATTATAATCCGAAATGGCAGGAATTGGACCAACACTGTCGTCAATTGCACCAACGTGCTGTATGAAGATGTAAAAGTGATCAGTTTCGGTCCCGGTGGTGATGGAATTAATCCGCTGGGCTCAAAGCACATGGTTATCAATAACTGTTTTCTCCGTTGTTCGGACGATTGTATTGCCATCAAATCCCCTGATTCAACCTGGGTGGTGGAAGATATACTGGTAACCAATAATACTATGATCGGTTTTGCTTTCAGTGATGGGATCACCATAGGATTTGAAACGAATGGGCCTACCATCAGTGACGTAACTGTTCAAAATTGTGATATCCTGATGGCCCGGGGTGGTAGCCGTGTGGATGGTCATTCTGCATTCAGCGTGATCTGTGATGGGCCCGCTATAATCAGTGATGTACAATTTGAAAATATTAGAGTGGAATCGCCTGTTTTAAAACTTTTTGAATTACACATTACAGACGGCACAAAATACGGCATCAATCCTCCCGGCCATATCCGAAATATCCGGTTAAAAAATATTTCATGGACAAGTGAACGGCCCATTATTTTACAGGGATTTGACGAAAATCACAGGATTCAAAATATCATTTTTGAAAACTGTAACATCGAAGGACAACCACTGATCAATACAAAACATCCTGTTTTTCAGATAAACGAGTTTGTTGATGATGTACGATTTGAGTAAGTTTTACCAAATGCCATTAATCAAACCTTGGAAATGGTAATACGCTAAAGGTTATTACCGTATTAATCTATTTTCTTTATCCCTATGATTATGTAAATTAAAGGAAGTCTTTAAAAAAGTTTAAGATGCCGACTCCTGAAGAAATTTTGCAGGGGCTAACACTTATTACCAATACTTATACATGGATAGCCATCCTGTGGCATGTACTATTTTATTTGCTTATAGCTGCCCTGATCCTGAAATGGAAACCATCCAACCGTTTGTTATCATCACTTCTCAGTCTGCCTCTGTTAACAGTAAGTCTATTTGCCTGGATTACAGGCAATCCTTTCAACGGGACTATTTTCGCTCTTTCTGGCGTCATTTTGATAATAGTCGGAAACAGGAATCCGGATGATCCAATCGATACCAAACGTACATGGTCAACCATCATTGGGATAATCATTCTTATCTTTGGATTGCTATATCCCCATTTTTTTGATACGGATAATTATTTCAATTACTTCTATGCTGCACCCACAGGTTTGATCCCTTGTCCTACTTTATCAATTGTGATCGGATTTGCCATACTATATAATGGATTTCGCTCCCGTAATTGGTCATTGATACTTGTAATTCCCGGATTGATCTATGGAATTCTTGGAACTTTTAGATTACAGGTATACCTCGATATTGTATTGCTGTTTGCATCCATCATACTGCTTATTCTTGCTTTTCAAATTCCGAAGACTGAAAATCAGGGCAATTAATACTTTTAACTCTCTAAACAGCGGCGTATGTTAGGAGTTCGGCGAGCCAGAATCATCCGTACGGTTCTATACTCTTCCTACCGCGTGCCCAGGTTTTTCCTGTGTAAACGGCAGGACGAGTAACAAAAAATTTTATTAAATTTAAAATAATACCTCAAATTTTGATGCAATTAATCGTACCACACATATATCAATTTTCAGCATTATTGGTTGTAAGAACAGGGAAATGCAAGCAATATATTTAGAAATTACAGATGTGATATAAAAATCCGGAGTTCCTCGATAGAAGTTATCTGAGCTTCATTAAGAATTTTTTTAGATTCGGATGGAGAGTTATTTTTTAACTCAACACATTTTTTCAGTTCTTCCATCTGTACAACCAGATGATGTGTGATTCGATGACTTTGCTCAATCTCAAAATAATCGGATATAAGTTGATATGCTTCTTCAAGTAATGAAAATAACAGTTTGCATGTTAAGGAAGAAGATTGATTCATATCTTCAATTTTCCCCAGGATTTTACTCAACTCAGATTTTATTTGATGCATACTTGTAATGCTTCAATAGATTGATATATTGAATTTAATCAATAATCATAAAACATTCGAATAATTGGTATTTTTTGGCTAAAACACTGATGTAAAATTTAAAAACGATTCTTTCAGAAGTAATAAATTCAATTGTCGGGGCGATTATCACATGTTCATACAATACTGTACGACCACTATAATTGTGGGCGTATAGGCATTATCGTTAGCTTCGGAAACTGAAAGGATGCATCTGTGTTTACGGTGGATATGATTGAAATTGATGCAACAAATCGTAAATTAGAGTTATTGATATATTAGCAGGAATGACCTAAATAATTTCAATGAGAGATGAGTCCGATTAAGAATTAGTTTGAATAATTAACGACTTTTTCAGTTTTAATATTAGAATAATGAGTAACAGACAAATAAAAGGACCTGGAATATTCCTGGCACAGTTCATCGGCGAAAATCCACCTTTCAACAATCTCCAGAATATTGCTGAATGGAGCTCTTTTCTCGGTTTCAAAGGAATACAGATACCGATCTGGGATTCACGGGTTATAAATCTGGATCAGGCAAGTCAGTCAAAAGCTTACTGCGAAAACCTGAAAGGTATGCTTGCAGAAAAAAATCTCGAAGTGATTGAACTTGCAGCTTATCTTCAAGGACAATGTATGGCTATGCACCCGGCTTATGAAAAACTTTTTCAACCATTTTATCCCACAGGATTAGATGATGCCGAGCGACTGGAATGGGCAACAAACGAAATCAAAAAGACAATTGATGCATCCTGCTTCCTGGGTACAAAAAATATTTCGGTCCTTTCCGGAAGTCTTGCCTGGCCTTTTTTTTATCCCTGGCCTCAGAGGTCTGACGGATTGATTGATGAAGCATTTGATGAACTGTTGAAAAGATGGTTACCTGTATTGGATTACGCGGGAGATCATGGGGTAACGATCGGTTATGAATTACATCCCGGATCAGATTTGTTTGATGGAGCAACTTATAAGAGATTTCTTGATTTAGCAAACGGACATCCGGCTGCCTGTATCACCTACGATCCGAGTCATTTCCTTCTTCAACAGGCTGATTACCTGGAGTTCATTGAAATATTTGCAGATCGGATCAAGGCTTTTCATGTAAAGGATGCCGAATTCAATCCCAGTGGCCTATGTGGTGTATATGGCAGTTATGCTGACTGGAAAGACCGCGCAGGGCGTTTTCGTTCCCTTGGAGATGGCCAGGTAGATTTTAAAAATATTTTTACATTACTGACAGAAAGTGGATATGATGGTTGGGCCATCCTGGAATGGGAGTGCTTTATTAAAAGTTCTGAACAGGGGGCACGGGAGGCTGTTCCTTTTATAAAGAAGCATATTATAGAAACCTCTGAAAAAGCTTTTGATGATTTTGTTAAAAGTGAAACAAATAAATCGATAAATAGAGAAATTCTGGGATTAAAATAGTAATTCAATGGATTTTTAAAATGAATTTGAGAGAAAATAAATAATGCAAATAAAAGAAACATCATCACTTAGTGATTCCCGATTGGAGGAACTTAGAATAAAATGTAAAAAAATCCGTAAGGAAATAATCAATATGGTATACGAGGCAAGGTCTGGGCATATTGGAGGAAGTCTGGGAGCTACGGAATTGGTCGTTTCTCTCTATTACCATTTAATGAATCATGATCCGAAAAATCCCAATTGGGAAAAAAGGGACAGGTTTATTCTTTCCAAAGGACATTGTACTCCAGTATTGTATTCTGTTCTTGCTGATTGTGGATATTTTCCTAAAAAAGACCTTAAAACATTTCGAAGACCGGGTTCGCATCTTCAAGGTCATCCTTATCATCCTAAAACTCCAGGAGTGGAAGCCACAACCGGTGCATTGGGTATTGGATTATCAACCGCTATGGGTATGGCGCTCACCGCCAGGAATAGAGGACAAAATCACAAGTATTACGTTATTTGTGGTGATGGGGAAATTCAGGAAGGTCAAATCTGGGAAGCGGCTATGTTTGCGAATAAGTATAAGCTGGACAATTTAATTGCTTTTGTGGATCGTAATTATCTTCAGACCGATGGCAACTCTGAAGAAATAATGCCACTCGATCCACTGGTTCCTAAGTGGGAAAGTTTTGGCTGGAAAGTATACGAAATTGATGGCCATGACATCAGGAAAATTGTTACAACTGTTGATGAAGCAAAGAAGAGTGACCGTCCCGTGATGATCATTGCCAAAACAGTTAAAGGCAAAGGAGTATCTTTTATGGAAAATGTCGTGGCATGGCATGGAGATGTGCCATCAAAGGAGGAAGCAGAAAAAGCTTTAAAGGAACTGGAACATGGAATTTAAACAGACGAGGCAAGGATATGTGGATGCATTGATAGAGTTAGCCGAGGAAATGCCAGAAATGGTCGTGCTGGAAGCGGATGTGGGTAAAGCTACACTAACTTTACAATTCGCAAAAAAATATCCGGACAGATTTTTTAACTGTGGCGTTCAGGAACAAAACATGCTTTCGGTGGCAGCCGGCATGTCAATGGAAGGGAAGATTCCTTTTGCGTCAACCTTTGGCGTTTTTGCAACCTGCCGTGCATGTGATCAGTTGAGAAATAGTATTGCTTATCCAAAAGCCAATGTAAAAGTAGGGGCTACTCATTGTGGTATCAGTGTTGGTGGGGATGGAGCTTCGCACCAAGCTAATGAAGATATCGCGATCACAAGATCTTTACCCAATATGACAATTCTGGTACCTGGTGATTATGAAGAAGCGAAAATGGCTACCAAAGCAGCAGCTAAAATGCCGGGGCCGGTATATTTAAGGTTCGGTCGTGATAAATATCCAATAGTGCCTGAATTGCATGATTCTTTCGAAATCGGCAAAGCCAAATATCTTCGTGAGGGCAAAGATATTACCCTTATCACAACCGGGATTATGGCCGCGGAAATAATGGAAGCGTATGAAAAGTTGAGTAAAGAAGGATTTTCAGTTCGTGTTATCCATATGGCTACAATTAAACCCCTGGACGAGGATGCGGTAATTAAAGCGGCAAGAGAAACTCGTGGAATTGTGACTGTTGAAGAACATTCCATTATTGGAGGATTGGGGGAAGCAGTAGCCGGTATAACTGCAGCTTACCATCCATGCCCTGTGAAACGAATTGGAATTATGGATGTTTTCGGTGAATCAGGTCAGGCACAGGAGCTTTTTGATAAATTTGGCTTAAGAGCCAGAAATATTATTTTAGCTGCCAAAAAAATACTTTGAGATTATGAAAGCAGTCGTTAAATATCAAAAGGGGCCTGGTAATGTAGAATTACGGGACATGCCGGAACCTCAGTGCTCAGATGAAAAAGTGATTATCGAAATCGCTCACTGTGGTATCTGTGGAACTGACCTGCATGTATATCATGACACTTTTCACAACTTTCCTCCTGTAATATTGGGTCATGAATTCAGCGGGATAGTAGTAGAAACTGGCAAAAAAGTAACCGGAATCAAGCCAGGAGCTGCCTTTAGTGTATTAGGCGCTACAGCCGTTCAATGTGGAAAATGCGAATATTGTGAACAGGGAGAATTTATGTTTTGCAAAAATCGTCGTGGAATGGGACATGGTGTAAATGGTGCTTTCACAAAATATGCCGCAGTTCGACCAGATCAATTATTTCCGGTTCCAGAGGGAGTTACATTGGAACATGCGGCCCTTGTAGAACCTCTCGCGGTTGCGGTACATGTAGTGGAAGAAATAGCAGATTTTAAATCAGGAGATACGGTACTTCTATCGGGACCCGGTCCAATAGGATTACTATGTATGAAAATGCTGGCAGCACACGGACTGAGAGTAATAGTGGCAGGAACAAGCATTGATACGATGAGATTGGAAATGGCCAAAAAATATGGAGCTGATACGACCGTAAAGGTAGATCAGGAAAACCTGCTTGAGGTTGTACAGGAAAAAACCGATGGAAAGGGAGTTGCGCTGGCAATAGAGTGCGCAGGAGCTGAGATATCAGTAAAAAACTGTCTGTCAGCATTGAAACCTTTGAGCCATTATGTTCAGGTAGGTCATTTTGGAAAGGACCTTCATGTACCCTGGGATCTGATAGCATTTCGTCAATTGAAAATATATGGTTCTGTAGGTTATACAAAAAAGACATGGCGCCAGACCATGAATATCCTGAGTCAGCAAGTGATTGATTTAAGCGATACGATCACTCATCGACTGAGTCTGAATGACTGGCGTAAAGGTTTCGATCTAATGGAACAAAGGCGAGCGATAAAAATATTACTAAATCCAAATTAAAAAACAGTTAAAATTTTAATGATATAAATTTGATGATCCGGGAAATCTCAGTGCAATTATCTGAGGTTCCAGTCACCAAAATCCGCCTCAGTTTAAGAAGGTATTATTTTGGTGTATCTGCTGAATTATAATAACCTATAAAATCATGAAACGGTTTACGGATAAAACTGCTATAGTTACAGGTGCCGGTTCGGGAATCGGATATGCAATCGCAAAGGCGTTGACATTAGAAGGGGCCAACGTTGTAATAAATGATGTAAATCCTGACCTTGTGACTGATATCTTAAAAAAAGGAGAAATAAAGGGTCTGAAAGGTGATATGTCGAATCTGTCTGATATTCAAAAACTGGTAAATTTCACCAAAGAGCAATTTGGTTCAGTAGATTTGCTGGTAGCCAATGCGGGCATCACTCATTTTGCGCCATTTTTAGAAACTCGTGAAGAAGAATTTGACATGGTGGTCAATTTAAACCTCAAGGGAACTTACTTCCTTGCCCAAAGGGTAGCAAAGGAAATGAAAGATAAGGGAGGAAAGATCGTGTTGATGTCTTCCAATATCAGTAAACGGGCCTATCCCAATCTGACTGTTTACAGTCTGACCAAAGCAGCATTAAATATGATGTCTCGAAGTTTATCACTGGAGTTGGCACCATATCACATTAACGTCAATACCCTAGCTCCGGGAGCCACCATTACCAAAAGAACATTGCAGGAGGGTACAGACTATCGTAAAGCATGGTCAGAGATAATTCCTACAGGACGACCTGCGGAGGTCGAAGATATTTCCAATACAGCCTTGTTTCTATTATCTGATGAAGCCCGGCAAATTAATGGGCAAACTATCTTTGTTGATGGTGGATGGGTAGGAATTGGAGTACAACCTGATCAATAATTATTCAATCATGATTTTACCAGTCGGATCCTTCCAGATCCCTCCTTACGTCGGGATGAAAATACAGGTGTTCAACTAAAAATAACTTTTATACATGAAAATAAAAGAATTGAAAAAAAACACCTTAATCCTATCAGTCATATTGTCAATTGTAATAGGTTGTGAAAAGGGACCAGAGACGACTAAGGAATCCTGGATAGATAAACCGATTACTGAATGGCCGGATTTTTCTCTGACCAATGAAGTCAGCTTTATTGATACAACATATAAAAATTTGGCCAACGCATTCCTTGTCAATACCGGGAAAGATACCATTGGTATAAGTTGTAAACACTTGTTTATAGTATTTGAAAACAAACATGGAATCCAGGCAATTGATTTGGGGGAGGAATTCATTTATTGGAATTTATACCCTAAGAACAGACCTGATAAAGTCATAAGCATAAAAAAACTGATCAATGCAGAAGCAAGTGAACAAATTGGACAATTTAATACGCTTAAAGCCAGGGATTGGATTGTATTTGAACTAAGAGATAAAAGAGAGGATGTGTATCCCCTAAAAATAAGATTTTCTCCTGTATATAAAAATGAAATTGTCTATGCAGTGGGATGGGGTGTACTACAAAAAAATAACACCTATCCGGCTATAACTAAACTACGGTGTTTTAAATCATTGGGAGATTACTTCTATACAACATCCATAAATAAAGATATTCGGCCTGAAGGCAGAAGCGGCTCACCTGTAATAGATAAAAATGGATACCTGGTTGGGATCGTTTCAGGCGTTGAAGGTAATCTGGGCGTAATATGTGGAGTGAAATATTTGAATGAATTATTTGACAGATACGGAATAGAATATGCAATTCCATGAAAATAAATCGGGGAGCAATAAATTTTTCTGAATTAATATTCATATTTATTATTCTGGACAACAGGCCGATTGAGCCGCTAGACAAAAGTTGTTTGCAGTTGTTTAGTTTGCCCCTCTTGTAGGTGTTCCACCAACATGCAGTGGTAGAATGTTATAAACTTTCCTTTGGCGGTTTAGCTCGTTGGTCACAAGACCAGCCGGAGAGACAGTAAATTGGAAAATCAGAATCATTAACACAAAATATTAAAATCGTCTCCGATACTTCCCCCATGCATGCCGGCAGACAGGTTTGTGCTCTGGCTATGAGGGTTGGAGAAGGGGGGTGTGTCGGATAGAGTGATGGCAGGGGGTTGTTTTTTTAAATGAGCTTAATATACAAATGAACTAAAACTCAAGTTCACTATTCTACCGCTTTACCAGTACCCAAAAACCAAATAACTCAAGTGTTCAAAATCTCAGTAAACCATTTAATCATTCCACCAGAATATCTCCATGAATCGCATTGACGATTCCGTCTTTAGATATAAATTCCACATTGATGGTATTTCTTCCTATTTCAGTGGCAGTTATTAAAAAATTAAAAGGTGTATTATTCACAGTTTCTATTTCTTCAAATCCACTTAATAATTTAGCCTGTTGTATCTGATCTGGATTGTCAGCAAAAAGATGAATATTTACCTCCTCTCCCATTTTTACCTCAAGTGGATCGCCCTGATTTCTGCCAAACATAAAATCAGCTGTTGCAGATGACTGGTAAAATGTTTTTTTATTATCTTCTGCAGTATACATTTCCATTCCTGCATTTCTCACAATGCTTTTGTTTTTCTTCTCAGGTAATCGATGCATCAGTAAATTCGTCATTACATTCACACCTGTGGATCCTTTGCCAAGGGAGGCCAATTCTATATTTAAAACCTGTCTTCCAGTTCGCAGGAATAATGTATCGGAAAATGATGAAAATGGATCATTGATCAAAACTCCTGCTGTATCAGATTCTGTATATACATGAAAAACCGATCCAAGATTAGAAAGGTCACAAGTATAATCTAATTCCACCAAGTAAGCCCCTTGTTCTACAACATCTATTTCAAATGTCATAGCGCTTCCTATTGTGCTCCAGTTATCAAACCGGAAAGCAGACTGTTCACTACGTTGTACAGAGCCTCTTAAATCGAGAACTGCATCCAGGTTAATGGGTGTAGTCGTCTCTTCCCAGTTACCAATTTCATAGACAGCCTGATTAAATGCCCGTCCGCCTTTCAAGATATTGTCATACCAGGTTTCTATTTCGGGAATTAATAGTGCTGTTACATCCGGTTTATCATCAAAAATATTATTTTTTTCAACTGGATCAGCGGCCAGATCATATAATTCATAATAAACTGAATCGGATCCACCGTATAAAGTATTATCAGCCCTTATCAATTTATATTTTTGATAACGCAGAGATATATGATGCATCTGAGGCCGGTCCGTATTTATTACATGTCGCTGGATCAGATAAAAATTGGTGTTGTCAAAATACATTCTTTCATCCCAGTTTTCTACATTTTCTCCTTCAAGAATCGGCCATAAACTTTTCCCATGAACAGGCAGGTTATTTTCCGGTATTTTAATGCCACAGATATCAAGTATGGTTGGAAAAATGTCTATTACACCAGATAGATGATTATAATCATTTCCCGGTTGTATTTTCCCTTTCCATTGAATATAAAAAGGTGTTATAGAACCACCCTCCCATATCGAACCCTTACCAGCCCGTAATTCCCTGGCCCATCCCCTCCTCCTTTCCGCTCTTTCTTCCGGATTCATCCTTCTGTTGCTGTAAGAAAGATCAAATCCTGGTGAAGGACCATCATCACTCAAAAACAAAATGACTGTATTTTCAGTCAATCCGAGTTGATCAACAGTATTCAGAATTTTTTCAATGTTATTGTCCAACACTTCAATCATGCCATATAGCCTGGCAACATGATCTGTATATCCGGCTTTTTTATATTTCTGAAAAACATCCGGAGGACAGTTGTAAGGTTCATGGATCGATTGAAATGGCACATAGGCAAAAAAAGGAGTTTCTTTATTTTCCTGTATGAACCTTACTACCTGTTCACCAATAACATCCGTGATCGGACCGTCTACATTGATCAATTTATTGTTGTATATGACCTGGGTATCAAAATACCGGTACAGTCTTGAATGAATACCAACGTCAAAACCACGGTTCCATGAAAAGTATGACCATGTTTTCCCATTATGCCACTTTCCAAATGCTCCTGTAGAATAACCGGCATCGTGTAATACATCCGCGATGGTTGTTTCATCACGGTGCATAAAATCTCTCCCGGCATGAACACCCCAGACACCAGTTTCCAGGTGATAACGGCCGGTCAAAAGGGACGCTCTTGTTGGCGCACAGGCCCCACTGCTCTGATAAAAGTTAGTGAAATGTACCCCATTCCGAGCAATACGATCAATTCCGGGTGTTTGAATCTGAGTGTTACCTTCAAAACTGATATCCGCATAACCGAAGTCGTCAATCAAAAAAAGAATGACATTCGGTCCTGTTGTTGTTTGTTTCAGTTCTTTTTGACATGAAAATAAGAAGGTGGTGAAGATTGAAATTAAAAAAATAGGTTTAAAAGATTTCATTTTAATAAGGGTAAATTATGACTTAAATAAGGAAGGCGAAGTTAATTAACCTCATCGGTATTATCAATACAATAATTTTTATTAAATTGGTTTTATAAAGCTTCAATCAGCAGAAAATAAATCAGCTATGAAGAAAAAGCCTAAACGCACCCCTCAATCCCCAGAAGGGGAGCTCAGCCCGCAACAGAAGCCAGATCGATTTCAAAAAAGTGTAGGATCCCTTTAGGGAATAAAAGGATCTGTGAGGGGAAGTATTCGAATTACCAGCCATCCTTCGATACATTCCGCCTTGAAGTTATAATAATATAATGCAGGGGTGGCCACTATGGACTTATTGCGTTATTTTCAGATTGGTCAGATATCTTTAACTACAAAGGGGATGTTTATACGATGTTGAGAATAAATAACCCCCTATAAACATCTTTACCCGGAATTATGTTGTTTATCAAAATAATCTTTGATTGGATTATAAACAACTAATCAATATCTTTCGAGATTGATTTCATATATTATTATCAATAAAGCTTATAATTTATGCAGGTAGGGAGAAAATATAGCCTTTGGCAAACAATTTACTGGACACGGAAAAGTCTTTTTATTTTTATTTTCACATCTTCAATCCCCGTAATTTTATATGAAATCGTGAATTTAAAATGGCTTACCGTTCCCTGGCTTCCCATCGCACTGGTAGGTACTGCCGTTGCCTTTTACCTTGGCTTTAAGAACAATTCGTCCTATGAAAGATTATGGGAAGCACGAAAAGTCTGGGGTGCCATTGTAAATTACAGCAGGACATGGGGGATCATGGTGAAGGACTTTATTACAGATGAGTTTGCTAAAGCACAGATATCAAGTGATGAAATAAAGGATATTCACCGACACTTCATTTACAGACATTTAGCCTGGCTGACATCATTGAGATATCAATTAAGGGAATTAAAAACTTGGGAGCATCATGATATTAATTCAATCCAAAGCCGGAAGTATCTGGGGGCAGAGATTCAAGAAAATAAAATCGAAGAATTATCTAAATTTCTCTCTGATGAAGAATTGAAATATATAACCTCTAAACAAAACGGAGCTACACATATTTTGAGTCTACAATCAGAAAATCTAAAAAAGCTGAAACAAGATGGTCTGATCGATGATTTCCGGCACATGGAGATGGAAAAGATGCTGGGTGAATTATATAATGAACAGGGAAAGTCAGAAAGAATCAAAAATTTTCCATTCCCCAGACAATATGCCACAGTTAATTTATTTTTTATCTGGTTATTTATTCTGTTGGTCCCGATTGGCATGGTGAGTGAGTTTGATAAACTGGGAGATCACTATGTCTGGTTGACGATACCTTTCAGCATTCTTGTCTCCTGGGTTTTTCATACGATGGAAATGATTGGTGATTTCAGTGAAAATCCTTTTGAAGGATTACATAATGATGTTCCAATCACTCAGCTCAGCCGGGTCATTGAAATTGATCTTAGGGAAATGTTGGATGAAAAAGATATTCCTGAAGGTATCAAACCTCAGACATCATATAAGATTCTTGTTTGAATTGATATTTGATTAAAAAAATGACAATAAAACTTGACATATTTTGGGCATATGCTTAATTTAGTTTGTAAATAAATGAGCATATGCCCAGAAATAAATGCTTAAGATATATTAAAGATACTCCAGCTGTTGCCTATTACAAACCAGCGGGCATACCTATGCGAATCCTGGAAGAAGTGATCATTACCCTGGATGAAGCCGAGGCCATCCGATTGGCAGATTACGAAAAATTCTACCAGGAAGAAGCTGCTAAAAGAATGAATATATCAAGACAGACTTTCGGACGTATCATTGATTCGGCGCACCAAAAAATAGCCGATGCGTTGATCAATGGCAAAGCCATTCGTATCGAAGGAGGAAACGTTAAGTTATATTTTTAGATAATTATCAAAATCATGAAAAAAGTAGTCATACCGAACAGAAAAGAACATATTGACAGCCATTTTGGACATGCTGATGTATTCAGTCTCTACACGATTGAAGATGGGAAAATTTTAGAAATTGAATCCGTGGAATCAAACCGCGGTTGTGGATGTAAATCAGATATAATTAACATATTAAAACAAAAAGGGGGATCTGTTATGCTTGCAGGCAGCATGGGTGAGGGAGCCTATCAGAAACTAACCTCAGCAGGTTTTGAAGTGATCAGGGGCTGCCATGGGAAAATTGATATGATCATCCGGGAATATTTATCCGGCAATCTTTCGGATCAAGGTACACATTGCAGGCCACATGAGCATCATGGGTACGCTGAGCATAAGCAATAGGATTAGATATTAGAATTCCTGCTGAAGGGTTAACACTCATTATAATTATATTTTTCATACCAATAAATTTAACTTTATTAATACCTCTTTGTCCTTCAGGAATCTTTAAGTTTTGCACATTTAGACAAAATAATAAAGTTCAACCTTTTAAAGTTTCCATACCTTCGGCTTGACAGGCCTTCTGAATGACAATATGGAATGAGTGTTAGTATTTTGTTGAAAGCAGGATACATAAAATGAATCATTTGTTATAATATCTCAGAAGGAAATCCCCTTTCAAAAAACCAGAATGTTTTCTTTTATTAGATGTTAGAATCTCATTATTCTCGGAATATCAAAGTTCCGTAAGATAAAGGATTATGAAAAGCCGGGGGTGACCAGGAGGAAGCCTCCCTCCGATCGGGATTTTCCTCTGGAGGATTGTTCGGTGCGGTATATACCTGCGTAAAAGGGATGGCAATTTCAAACGTCCAGTACTCATCCTGATCCGAGGCATCATTCAATGTGCCTTTCAATTGTACTGCACTTTTCAACCCATCGCAATCCCAGTCCCATAACTGTTTAATATCTTTTCGTGCATTGTACTTATTCAATACAAATAGGTCCAGAATGGTATTTAACGGGTTGATCTCTATTTCAATATAGGACTTTGATGAGCCATCGGCATTGATAAAAAACTCAACAACATTTTCAGTCCATAAGTATGCATCCCTTTCCTTCATGGAAGCCCACAGATGATCATCCTCAACATAAAAAGCTCCGTATAGATATGTTTCATCCCATAGCCATTGAAATCTGGTCTTAAGTCGTGGTTCGGAACCATCCTGTGCAACGAAAAATGCCTCGGGTGCCTTTTGCCAATCCTTTTCATTAATTAAGCCATCGATGTTTATATCCTGATCCGTTCGGTAACATTCATAAATGGGAAGATCACCCGATTGCTGAATCTGGCCAAAAAGGCTTAAATGAAAAAAAACTAAAATAAATACAATTTTCATACTTTTATCCTATTAATATCTGACTTTCGCCTTTGGGTAAATTAAAACACAAGATAGTATCTTTATCCTCTTTATAATATGTACCAGAAGAAATTGCGGATTTGTTATCGGATTTTTCTAACATGGCCTGTTTTCCGGCTGCTATAACTGTGGCTTTCCGGATCAATCTGTTTATCCGGATGGTAAATTGTTCTGTGCCGAACGGGGCTTGAATTATAATGTTATTCCTTGAAATTTCAATTTGTGTTAATTTTTTGCAGGCCCAATACCTGGCAATATCACTTAGCTTCATCCATATAAGGTGATCATATTTCTGATGCAATCTTTTAACAACGGTTTTAAAAATATTGAATCCCAGTTTAGTACCATTATAATAGATCCCGGGCCAGTGGCAGACCATAATGGCCGGTTGTCCAGCATCGATAACCTCAACCATTCTTCCTTTCGTCAAATCAGGTGTGATAAATCGATCGGCATTTCCAGGGACCAATCCATCCCATCCTCCAAACCAATCCCCGGTACAACCGATAATATGAACGCTGCACTTAGGATCACTGGAATCCAGTCCAGATATATGAAAAAGCTCGGGTTCTACGCTTTCACTAGTTTCTGTCCTGACATCCCTGAAAAAATGAGGTATCTCGGCCTTAAAAACCTCACGTGATGCTTCAAGCGTACCCAGTGCAAGGTTGTCCATATTCCTGCTTCCAAATCCACCCGGGGTGGTAATCCCTTCACAGGGTAAACCAGCCTCTTTTAATACATTCAGCGCATATCCCATATATGCTGCCAGCTCATCCGCACTTTTATCCTGGCTCCATTCCCAGTTTTCCATGTAAGCCGGCGTCGGATATGGATACGGAAGTCCGGTTTTGATATTGATGACCCGTGTATGACTGATCATTTCGGGATGTATATCCCAGTCTTCCAACATAAAATCACGAACCAGGCCAACGCTTTCTTCCAATGATTGTCGCGACCATCCTGGAATAAAGCGGTGCAACCATCCAGTACATGCTGGATAAGGCACCATACTGTATTTCCCTTTCACGCCGTTATCGCGGCACCATTCCCCGAATTCCCTGACAAACTCGTCCGGAATTTCGTTTGGTAATTTTTTCCAATCCTGGAGATACTGATCCGGGAAGACTTCCTTAAATTGTGGTATACCGAAATAGGCCATGTTGACCAGAGCGGTGGAATCGTCGATTATAAAACTGACAGGAATCCTGTTGCATGGGTTTAAAACATCTATGGTGATTTCCTGTTGATCAGTTGGTGATGCCCGCAGATATTTTGCAGCGAATAATCCTGTAGTGGTGACCGTTCCGGTTTTTAAAAATGCCCGCCTGGAAAGTTTCATAATAATAATAAAAATATTTAAAACAATATAATGAATTATTCGAGTTTAAAAAATATTGACTTCACAAATGGAAGTTAAAGAAAAAAATCGATGGGATAAATCATTAAAAAATATTAACTTTTCTATGATTACGTTATGTCATCCTGAACTTGTTTCAGGACGACTGTAAAAATCTTATAACTTCATTATTATTTCTTTTTCAATCCATACGTGTCAAAAAAGCAAAAAGGAATTGCCCTTGCGGAACAATCCCTTTTCATTTGATCGTATACTTATCACTTTCTGAGTGATGCTTTTGTCAGCAGTGATTCCGGAAACTTTACATTAAACTGGATATCATCTATAAAAAATTCCGTTCCATCTCCATCCTTCAGCATATCCTTAAAAACCATCCTTTTCGGGAACCACCTTCCCTCGATTTTTTCTATGTCAAACATCTCCATCTTTTTCAACAATTGACCACTTTTGGCAAATAATTCTGATTTCAGGGGAATATACCTATCCTTATCAACCCAGATCTTACGGAAAAAATAAGCAACATCATCATTGTTAGCCGTTAATTCAAGCGCCCAGCATTGTTGTCCTTCAAACTCTTCCGATCCAACAACCACTGCATCATAATCACTGATCAGTTTTTTATCATCCATCATATCTTCATAGGATAGATCCGATCCCATGACCGACTGTCTTAACATATGCCCGGAGATCTGGATCGTACGATCAGTTGAAGGTGAAAACATCCAGAGCTGATCCTCGAGTTTCAACATCTTGACACCTTTTTCCCTGGGAGGTGAAAGATATTCTGTGAAACTTCTATCCTCCCCTTCCGACCAGGATTTCGACTCGATTGTCCGGCTTCCCCTGCGTCCGTGAATTACCATTCTGGATGTCAAAATCCGGCTTTCCGAAGCCATGTTCTCATCGATCCTGTTTAGTATTTCCTCACCAGTAGGTGTTTGACCATAACAACCCGTATATATAAATAGAATGATTATTAAAATCTTCTTCATGTGTTTACATCTTATGTCTTATTTCAAAATCAATTATAATTATATTTCTTCAATTTCAAACTTCGAGTTCTTTAAATAACTGTGCTGTTTTCCGTTTATAGATACCGATACCTGAAAGCATTGTCCCTAGCGTAGTAGAGATCAATCCCGGGATAAAACCAATATAATAGGCATCCGGTGTGATTTTTGCCCGCAAGACGGTCGGTATCATGAGTGAAGTATTTTTCATATAAGCTCCTGTATCAATACCATATTTTTGTAACAGATACGATATGGATAAACCAATAATAGTGCCAATAAATGACCCGATTATGCCAATTAAGACCGATTCGGATATCATCGAACGATATACATGACCCTTGTTTTCTCCAATTGCAAGCCGTAGTCCAATTTCTCCATAACGCCTGAGTCCGCCTAACAGGCCTGCGTTCCACAGCACGAGTGACATCGCAAATACAAAGACAAATATGACAATCCCGACCGCGTAATCCATATAATCAAGCATACTGGACAGCTCATTCTGCTCTCTCAGGGAACGCATGACAGGTGAAAATTCATCCTCTTCGTTTCTATAATTCGAGTTAAATTGTTTGCAGACTTCAACTGCCTCCAAATCATCATAAATCCCGTTATTAAAGTATCCCAAAATTTCACCAGAAGCATCATTCATATCAAGGGCTATCTGCGCATCCGAAATATCAACAATGATGGCCCCTTTATCCATGGCCACCATACCAAATCTTACCGTTCCGGTCGAACTGATCAATGTTACCTCATCCCCAGGATGTATTTCCAGTTTTTCCGACAGATCATGACTGATCAGTATTTCTCCCGGTTCATCCGGTAGCGTGCCATCGATGATAGATTTCAGTATATTCAAACGATCAATTTCCGGACTATTTTCTGAAAATAAATTTACGGCCATTCCTATTACAGTTCCCTGTGAACGGGTTTCCCCGTTTTCATCGGGTGCATCCAGTAAACCCCCGAAGGAAATCCTTTCCGTCCAGTTCATATCCGGATACGCTGTTCTCAACTTATCCTTGAGGTCTGATATACCAATATACGCCAGGTCGTTTGGAATCTGGTCAATATTTTCTGCATAAGACCGGGTCATAACCTTTACATGACCCGTCGAATACCGTGCTGAAAAGTCGACCATATCTCCCAGAACCCCGGACAACCAGGTTCGCATAAATACGGTCAATATAACACCAGAGGAAACTACTATAATGGGCAGAAGACTGCGATTCTTATCCCGTAATAATCCTTTCAGTAAAAAACGTATCATTGTATTTTTCCTTTTATAGCGTCCGTAGGATTCATTTTTGCAATTTTTCTCGCCGGCATGTAACTGACAATCGTTGCCGTTATCGTCACAATTAAAATAGTCGCAATTACCAGACCCGCTCCATATTCCGGAAATATCCGTTCCGTAATCGCCAGGCCATAGTCATCGGCCATGGCTGGCATGGCAAATCCGATTTTCGCCTGCCAGATCAGCAAGGGTACTCCGTAAACTGCGGCGACTCCAATGGCGAGAATGCTGTGCATCGCTCCTTCCACCGTAAATAAGGAAATAACTTGTCCCCTGGTCATACCAAGCGCCACATAAGTGCCGATTTCCTTTTGCCGGCGAAAAATTGACAGGATCTGCGTATCGAAAATAGCCAGCATGGCCAGCAGGAGAAGGATAAAATAAAAAATCGATCCTCCTACCTTTTTTGTCTTGATTACCTCATCCATTTCGGATAAAAGAAAATCATGCCCTTTAAATGTCCATCCTTCCACTTGTTTTATTTCCTTGTTTTCCTTGTTTACCGTCAGTATAGTGGTCTCTCCCGGTAACTGTAACATTTCCTGGAGCTTTTCAATGGGTATCCACATCTGTCCATTATCAATTTTGGGAACCGTAGTCTTGAAAATTCCCACTATTTCACCTTCTGCTGCATCAAAGGTGCCATTTTTATCACGCCATCTGATCATCACCATGTCTCCGATATTCAATTTATTATTTCCAGCCATTCGGGTGCCGATCAGCACCGGGATTTCCTCGGTATCGGTTTTCAATTTCTCCGTTGGGATCTTTATAACCGATTGATTTACGTTGATTCCTTTCAATATCACTCCCTGAAGCCTTCCTTCCGGATAAATGGTGGCCTGTGAGACAAGGATAGCTGCATTTTCGCCCTTGTCAACGGCTGATTTGAGATTATCCGGAATGGCCGAATGGCTATCCGTAAGCGTAAATGGATCGTACGGATCATATTCAGAATGCCAGTATTGACCCCCTCCTATTTCCCAATTAATGGTGTCAAACCGAGCCTGTTTATTCCATCCATCCAGAAAACCGCGGTGCCATATGATCATCACATACGAAAAAGACAGGACAAAAACATTCAGCCATGTCCGTAAACCTGCTCCCAGGAGGTTTCTTAATGCTAATTTTAGAGAGATCATCATTCTGAATTTTAGTTTGTCACAGCTTTTGATTTTACTTTTGCATCCTCTACGACTTTTCCATCCTCCAACCGGATGATCCGTTTCAGGAATCTGATCACTTTATCATCATGAGTGGCAAAAAGAAAAGTGGTATTCAATTCCCTGTTCAGGTTTTCCATCGTCCGAAGAATATGAAAAGAATTATCGGCATCCAAATTTGCGGTAGGCTCATCTGCCAGGACAATTTCAGGTTTTTTTACCATCGCCCGGGCAATCGCCACACGTTGACTTTCACCTCCCGAAAGTTGAGCTGGTTTGGATTTAACCTTATCTGTCAAACCTACCCAGTCCAATGCATCCATAATTGCCTTTTTCCGCTCCTCTGCAGGTTTTTTTAACAGCAACAAAGGAAATTCAACGTTCTCATATACCGTATAAATCGGCAATAAATTAAACGTCTGAAAGATAAATCCAAGGTGAAAATTTCTCAACTTGGCAGCTTTTTTATGCGACAGGTAATTGATTGTATGCCCGAGTACCTCGGCCTTACCATCCGATGGTACATCAAGAGAACCAACGATATTCAACAAGGTTGTCTTTCCGGATCCGCTGGGACCTACCAAACCGGCAAATTCACCTTTGGTAAAGGAAAGGTTGATTCCGTTCAGAGCTGTAAATTCGTTTTTACCCATCGGGAATCTTTTTACCATGTCAGTGATCGTGATGATTTTGGAATTTTCCATTTGATTGTTTTAAAATAATTTAATGATTAAATACAAACTGAACCATAATACCCTTACCAGCATACAGATTCTGATCGTTTGTTATGTTCTGATATAATTCGTAATTCTCCGGATTCCAGAAACCCATTACATACAAACTGATTTTATCCCACCTCATCCCCCAGTTAATAAAATTGTATATTGAATTATTTTCCCAGTCGTAAAATACGATGACTGAGAGGTTATCAATTATGCCCACTGGATAATTCGCCGATAAAGCCGTAAAAGTCATTGAATTCCCGGTTTCAAACATTTTTTCTGAAGTATCAAACCAGAATTGCTCTGCCATGATCGTCAGGCCATTACCGATGCCAATGGTATAATCTGCCCCTGTATTTATTAATTTCTTGGAACGTAGCAATGGAATTTCAATATCCTGATGTATAAATGATCCTTCAAACCAGAGGCCTATTCCTACGTCCCACTTTCCGTCGAAGCCTAACCGGTTCTCAGGTATATTCGAATTTATTAACGAATCGGGCTCAAATCCGGGAGGAAGACTTCCTGCAAGGTTGGCTGTGCGGTAATGATAGCTCATGGCAATTTCCCCCTTCAGGAAAGGTAACTGGATCCTGCCCCCGTATTCGGGTTTGTTTCTGTACGAAGGAATAACTTCCCACCCTTTCTGTTGGTCATTTCCATACAGGAACCACAACCATATATTGGCATTATTTAAAAAATAATATCGTCCCAGAAGGCTGTAAACTCCATCCGTAAGCTGTAACGGATCGCGCGGATCGATCTGGTCGAACCACATCAGTGGCCTCAATAACGTGGACGGGCCGAAACTGATTTTCTGTAATCCTGCCCTGATCTCATACCTGGGAGCTGTAAAGCGTACCCAGATCCTGTAATGCATAGCCATATAAATTCAGGGATAATTCAGCATCCAGGTTATATTTATCTTTTATTGTTTTACTGAATGATAATTCAGGAATATATCTGCCCCCGATCTGGGATCGAAAAGATTCACCGGGTTTGGTTGTGATCCAGGAGGATAATTGTCCTTTGAAACCTATTGTTTGAGAATGACAAATATTAATACTCATTGAGATAAAAAATAAAAATATGGGAAATAATCTTTTCATTTATATTATTTCAAATTCCTTGGCAGAATCCCATAAAAAAAGAAATTATTAAGCTCCATGATCAGATCATGTGGATCATTGTACATTTTTCTCAGTTTTTCGTCCTTCGCCATGTCTATCATATTGTTCAGAAAATAGACAATAAATTCGGGTTTTATATCTTTTCTGATATCACCTTTTTTTTGAGCTTCCATAAAGGTTTTGTAAATGACTTGTATACCCTTCTCAAAATTCTCTGTTATCAAATTCTTCAGATCTTCATCTCCCCGCACATGTATATCATTGAAAAATTCAGCACTGATATGTTCCGTCTGTTTATATTTTAAATCAATGGATTGTCTAACCTTTTCTTCAAAAGGAATATTTTGTGACATGATATCCAAATAATCCTGGAT
>WOR8_10001832_pt1 | contig 40533 bp, 41 predicted proteins | sample DeeMarSeWOR38_10_FD_19890 | JGI IMG/M metagenome (IMG submission 19890)
GCGTAGGAAATCGGCGCCTTGCGGCCGTTTTCGAACGTGGCTTCTTCCCACGTCGATTCCTGCTCCAGCAACGCCCTCAGGAGCTTGTTGTTCAGGTCATGGCCCGACTTGTACGCGCGGAACTCACCGATCAGGCTGTGGTTCAGCAGGTAGAGATCACCGATCGCATCGAGGATCTTGTGAATCACGAATTCGTTCGAGTACCGCAATCCGTCCTCGTTCAGGATGCGGTAGTCATCGAGGACGATTGCATTGTCCATGCTTCCGCCCAGCGTCAGGTTACGCTCGCGCAGCGCTTCGACGTCGCGCAGGAAACAGAACGTCCTCGCGCGGCTGACTTCCTTGAGAAACGACGTGGATGAGAAATCGATTGTCGCGCGCTGACTGATCTTGTTGAAGACGGGATGATTGAAGTACACCTCGAAGTTCACCTTGAAGCCATTGAACGGTACGAGTTCGGCCCATTTGTCGCCGTCCTCGACCCGGACCTTTTTCTTGATTCGGATGAACTTCTTCGGTGCGTTCTGTTCCTCGATGCCGGCAGACTGCAGCAGGAACACGAACGGCCCGGCACTCCCGTCCATGATCGGCACCTCCGGCGCCGACAGGTCCACGTTCAGATTATCGATGCCGAGGCCCGCCAGCGCGGACATCAGGTGCTCGACGGTCGCTACCTTGATGCCGTCCTTGATCAGCGTCGTGCCCAGCATCGTCTCGCCCACCAGGCGCGGATCGGCAGGGATGTCCGCCGGGTGCTCGAGATCGACGCGACGAAACGTGATGCCGGAATTCTCCGCCGCGGGCCGCAGCGTCATGTAAACCTTCTCGCCGTTATGCAACCCGACTCCGGTCGCACGAATGGCGGTTTTAAGGGTGCGTTGTCGCAACATGGGCACTGTTTGAATCTGCTCTGATTTTGTCCGGTTTGTTGCGAGCCAACCACACACGGGAAACAAATGTGACAGCTATGTGGCTACGCCAGGTGCGCAAGAGCGTACCACCGGCCTTGAATCTCTTCAAGGTTTTCAAGCTCTTATGGAGACAGCTTCGATCGCCCCGGAGTTGCCGCCGGTGGCGGGAGAGAAAGGGGCCGGCCCGGTTGCACCGGGCCGGCAAAGCGGAGGTCGGGAAGTTACCGGTTGCCAGGGCGCCAGTGAGTAACGCCCGTGGCGACCTCCCCGTCGTCAGTCAGCCTGTCGTCGCAGGAACGCCGGAATGTCCAGCAGTTCTTCCTGGAGTCCTGCACCTTCCAGACCGTCTCCAACCGCGCGCTTTCGTTGCACGGTTGGTTTGTCGAAGCCGTGGTAGTTCGGTTCGCTCGGCTTCTCGGCCGGACGGCGCACGATGCGCATCGGCGACTCGGCGTTCGCCGCTGCCTGGCCGAGTCCGGTCGCGACTACCGTTACGCGAATCTGGTCCGTCATATCGGGATCGATAACCGTGCCCACGACGACCGTCGCATCGTCCGAAGCAAACTCCTTCACGGTCGCACCGACTTCCTGGAACTCGCCGATCGACAGGTCCATGCCGGCCGTGACGTTGACCAGTATGCCGTTGGCGCCGGCCAGGTTGATGTCTTCGAGAAGCGGGCTCGATACTGCCGCCTCCGCGGCCTCGCGTGCGCGGTCTTCACCCGATGACGAACCGGATCCCATCATCGCCATGCCCATCTCGGCCATGACCGTCCTGACGTCCGCGAAGTCGACATTGATAAGCCCGGGCCGCGTAATCAGCTCCGCGATGCCCTGCACCGCACCCTGCAGAACCTGGTTGGCGGAGCGGAACGCGTCGAGCAACGTGGTCTCACCGCCGAGAACGGTAAGCAGTTTTTCGTTCGGTATCGTAATCAGCGAGTCCACGTACTTGCCGAGTTCGGCGATACCCTGGTCCGCGATCTGCATGCGCTTGTTGCCTTCCATGCTGAATGGCCGCGTTACGACCGCTACGGTCAGGATTCCCAGTTCCTTTGCGACCTGCGCGACGACAGGGGTAGCCCCGGTGCCGGTTCCGCCGCCCATACCGGCCGTGATGAACAGCATATCCGCACCCTCGATCACCTCGTAGATGCGATCCCTGTCCTCCATCGCAGCCTGGCGGCCGACGTCGGGGTTTGCCCCGGCGCCCAGACCCTTCGTGATGTTGCAGCCGATCTGCAGCGACGTCCTGACGCGCGAACCCTTCAGCGCCTGCGCGTCGGTGTTCGTGCAGATGAAGTCGACGCCCTCGATGCCGGCGTCGACCATGTGCGAGACGGCATTGCCGCCACCTCCACCGACACCGATCACCTTGATGACCGCGCTCTGGCTATGTGCATCCATTAATTCAAACATTCAAGCTTCCTCCGCTTCTCTTCCCTATGGGGTACTCACTGAACCCCGCAAAATCAGCCCGGTTGCTAACCGGACCTCCCATTCATCAAAACTGCTTACCGAACCAGGCCTTCATGCGCTCCCAGACGTCGCCGAGGCTGTTGTTTATCGGCGTACTTCTCCGCCCCCGCCTGGACAGGTTTTCGTAGCCGTACAGCAGGAGACCGACACCGGTCGCATGGATCGGGTTTCTCACCACATCCATCAGGCCGTCGACATACTGCGGCGCACCGAGCCGGACCGGCATGTGGAAAACTTCCTCGGCAAGCTCGACGGCACCTTCCATCTTCGCGCTGCCGCCGGTGATCACGATGCCTGCAGCGATCAGTTCTTCGAAGCCGCTGCGTCTGAGTTCATCGCGGATCAGACCAAAGAGCTCTTCGTACCTGGGCTCAACGATCTCTGCGAGCGTCTGACGTGCCAGCCTGCGTGGCGGCCGCTCGCCGACGCTCGGCACTTCGATCGTCTCGTCAGGATTCGCGAGCTGCGACAGGGCGCAGGCATACTTGATCTTGATTTCCTCGGCGTACTGGGTCGGCGTGCGCATCGATACGGCGATGTCGTTGGTCACCTGGTCACCCGCAATCGGGATTACGGCGGTGTGCTGGATCGCCCCGCCGAGGAAGACAGCGAGGTCGGTGGTGCCACCGCCGATATCGACGATGCACGAGCCGAGTTCCTTTTCGTCGTCGGTCAATACCGAGTAGCTCGACGCCAGCTGCTCGAGCACGATGTCGTCCACTTCCAGGCCGCAGCGCTGCACGCACTTGACGATGTTCTGCGCCGCACTTTCCGCACCCGTCACCATGTGAACCTTCGCCTCGAGGCGGACGCCGGACATACCAACGGGCTCGCGGATGCCCTCCTGGCTGTCGATCAGAAACTCCTGTGGCAGGATATGGAGAATCTTCTGGTCCGCCGGAATGGCGACGGCCTGCGCCGCATCGATGACACGATCGACATCCCCGGGCGACACTTCCTTGTCGCGGATCGCCACGATGCCGTGCGAATTCAGGCTGCGTACATGGCTGCCGGCAATACCGGTATACACGGAGTGAATGTCGCACCCCGCCATCAGTTCGGCTTCCTCCACGGCGCGCTGGATCGAGTGCACCGTCGATTCGATGTTCACGACGACGCCCTTCTTCAGGCCACGAGATGGATGTGAGCCGATTCCCACAACCTCGATCTCACCGTCGTCATTCAGCTCGCCGACGATAGCGACTACCTTCGACGTGCCGATGTCGAGACCCACGATCAGGTTCTTGTCGCCGCGTTTCTGCATGGCTAAGGAGCACCTCGCGATGCCAGCATGGCTGGATCCTCGTCCTGCGGGTCGGTGGCAGGCGTCGTGGCACCATCGTTCCACCCGATCGTGAAACCGTTGCTGTAACGCATGTCGACGTAGTCAATATCCGCCGCCCGGCTCGTGATGATGTTGGCAACCACGTCAAGGAACAGGCCCGTGCGCTCGTCGACGTCGCGGCGGCCGAGGCGGATTTCCACGCCGTTGGTCAACGTCATGTCCCATGCACCGCGGGCGTCCAGGTGCACGCGCCGCACGTCCAGGCCCAGCGGGATCAATTGTTCCCTCACTGCAAGGTAGCGCCGGGCGACATCGCCGGAGCGATCGTCCGGGCCGCTCAGACGCGGCAGCTCCGCCGGGATGTGGCGTGCTTCCGTGACGAACAGCTCGCCGCGCACATTGAGCAGGCCGCTCTCACCCCAGATGGCGGCCGGCACCTGCTCGGTAACGCCGATGGCGATGCGATCCGGCCAGCGGCGGGCGACGTTTGCACCGTCGATCCAGGCGAGTTCCTGGATTCTCCGCTGCATGCGGCCGACGTCTGCCCCAAAGAAACCCGCATCGAGTTCGTCGCTGATGGCTTCTTCGATCTGCAACGCGGTAACCCGCTGCAAGGGGCCGCTGACCGCGATCGATTCGATGGGCCGGTCAAGCAGCTTGCCGCTCACGTGATAGGTCGCAATGACGACCAGGATCGCCGCCGCGGGTGTCAGGATGCGAGCGATCGGGATCGACGGCATCTTGAAGCTGCTGGCTTTCTTCTGCTTGCGACGTCGTGCCTGCTTACGCGCCATTAGCCACTCCTTTGACGTGCTCGTGAACTTCGTTGTCTGCGAAACTGGTCTCGAGAATTCGCCAGCACAGTTCCTCGAAATCGATGCCGGACGTCTTGGCCGCCATCGGCACGAGACTGTGACTGGTCATGCCGGGCACCGTATTGACCTCGAGGACCAGTGGCTGACCGTCGCCGCCGGTCATGAAGTCGACACGGCCCCAGCCCGAGCAACCCAGTTCGGCGAACGCCGCCAGGGCCAGGGAGGCGTATTGCTGTTCGAGGTCGTCGTTGCCGGTGCCGGGGCAGTGGTAGCGCGTGCGGTCCGACTCGTACTTCGCCCTGTAGTCATAGAAAACCCGTGGCGTCTCTATGCGAATTGACGGCAGTGCCTCGCCCTGCAGCACCGCTACCGTGTACTCATCACCGACAATGCAGCGCTCGACGATGGCGACGTCGTCGAAACTGAGTGCGAGGTCGACTGCGCCATTCAGGTCATCCGGATCGAATACTTTTGTCATGCCGACGCTCGACCCCTGGCATGCAGGCTTCAGGATCAGCGGGTAGCCGAAATCCTCCGCCGCGAGCACCGCGTGAGAGCGATTGCGCACGATGGCGTAATCGGGCGTCGGTATGCCTGCTGCGTCGAACACCCGCTTTGAGCGAACCTTGTCCATGGCGAGTGCGGACGCCATAACGCCGCTGCCGGTGTAGGGGAGGCCGAGCCATTGCAATGCCCCCTGTATGGCACCGTCTTCACCGCCGGGACCGTGCAGCGCAATCCAGACGCGATCGAAGCCAGCCGCCGCGAGATCACTCAGTGAATGCTCGGCCGGGTCCCAGCCGACCGCGTCGACGCCACGCGCCAGCAAGGCGCCGAGCACCGCCCTGCCCGTGTCGAGGGAGACGTCGCGCTCCGCGGACCTGCCGCCGTAAAGTACGGCAACCCGGCCGAAGTCGTCAGCATGACTAACTACCCTTCGATCCTCGGTGACACGCAGCACCTGGCTCATCTGGTCACCTCGCCAACGATTCGAACTTCGTGTTGCAGTTCCACACCGTGTTGCTCGATCACCGTTTGCCGGACATGCTCGATCAGTTCCTCGATGTCGGTAGCGCTTGCATCGCCCGTATTGATGATGAAGTTGGCGTGCTTCGGCGACACTTCTGCGCCGCCGATGCGGTAACCCTTGAGGCCGGCGGCCTCGATCAGGCGTGCGGCATGATCGCCCGGCGGATTGCGGAACACGGATCCGCAGCTCGGCAGGCCCAGCGGTTGTGTGGCCTTGCGTCGCTCCAGCATTTGCTTCATCGCGTCCATGCTCGCCGTAACGCCGGGCTCGAACCGAAACGTAGCCTCCAGGAACCACTCGTTGGGCGGACCCGTGACGCTGCGGTAACCGACCGAATACTCCGCCGGCGAACGCTGGTGAATCTCGCCCGCGCGATCGATCGTGCGCACGGACTCCACGCGCTCCCAGGTCTCGCCGCCATGGGCGCCGGCGTTCATGGTCAGGGCGCCGCCGACCGTGCCGGGAATGCCGGCGAAGAATTCCGAAGGACCGAGGCCCCAGCGAATGCACTGGCGCGCCAGTTGCGTGCAGGGCACCCCGCTACCGGCACGCACCAGGTAGGAATCTATGCGCTCCAGGCCCTTGAGGATGCCGGTCGCCGATATGACGACGCCGCGCAGGCCGCCGTCCCTTACAAGCAGGTTGCTGCCGACGCCGAGCCAGAAGATCGGCGTCTCAGCGTCGAGATCGCGCAGGAAAGTCTGCAGGTCCTCGACGCTCGCAGGAATGAAAAACAGGTCGGCCTTGCCGCCCGCACGCCACGACGTGTGGCGGCTCATCGGCTCGTCGCGCCGCAGTTCACCCAACGCCCGCATCTTTTCCGGCGCCGCCATCATGAGTGCACCTTGAGGTTCGGCTTCGCCCCCAACAGCTCGGGCAGCTTCGCCGCGTAGGCGCCGATATCGCCGGCGCCCATCGTAAGCACCAGGTCGCCGTCTTCGAGGATGTCGGCGAGCACCGGCTGCAGCTCGTCGAGCGTCTCGACGAATACCGGCTCTACCGCGCCGCGAGAGCGAACCGCGCGGGCAATGGCACGCCCGTCCGCACCGGCGATCGGTGCTTCACCCGCGGCGTAGACATCGAGCAGGACCAGCACGTCAGCCTCGGACAGAACCTGCGCAAAATCATCCATGAGGTCACGCGTGCGGGTGTAGCGGTGCGGCTGGAAGACCAGGACGACACGACGGTCGGGCCAGCCGGATTTTGCCGCCGCCAGTGTCGCGGCGACCTCGGTCGGATGGTGGCCATAATCGTCGATCAGCATGACCGTTCCGGCGGAGGTGGTCACCTCGCCGAGGCTCTGGAAGCGGCGGTCAATGCCCTCGAATTTTTCCAGCGCCTTGACGACAGCTTCGTCGGCAACCTGCAGTTCTTCGGCGACGGCGATCGCGGCGAGCGCGTTGCGCACGTTGTGCGCGCCGGGTAAACGCAGCGTGATGTGCAGGTCCGGCCTGTCTTCGCCGCGGATGACGTCGAAGCGCGTCCTGCCGGCATCGAACTCGATGTTCTCTGCGCGCAGGTCCGCTTCCGCGTCCAGTCCATAGGTCACGACCGCACGGCCGATACTGCCCATGATCGTACGAACGCCGGGATCGTCGCTGCACACCACCGCGAGACCGTAAAAAGGCAGGTTGTGCAGGAATTCGATGAACCCGGAACGGAGCTTCCCGATATCACCGTCGTAGGTCGACATGTGATCGGCGTCGATGTTGGTGACAACCGCGAGCATGGGTTTGAGGTGCACGAACGACGCGTCGCTCTCGTCCGCCTCGGCAACGAGATATTCGCCCTGCCCCAGGCGCGCATTCGCATCGGCGCTCTTCAGGCGCCCGCCGATGACGAAGGTCGGGTCGAGCCCGCCTTCCGCGAGCACGCTGGCAACGAGGCTCGTGGTCGTCGTCTTCCCGTGCGTGCCGGCCACGGCAATCGAGTAACGAAAACGCATCAACTCGGCGAGCATCTCGGCGCGCGGCACGACCGGCATCAGTTGCTCGCGCGCAGCGGCAACTTCGGGGTTGGTTTCATCGACCGCGCTGGAGACGACAACCGCGTCAGCATCGCGAATGTTTTCTTCAGCGTGGCCGATGAATACGGTAGCGCCCTGCTTCTCCAGGCGCCTGGTCTGTTTGTTTGGCTTGAGATCAGAGCCCTGGACGTCGTAGCCGAGACTCAGCATCACCTCGGCAATGCCCGACATCCCGGAACCGCCGATACCGACGAAATGGACACGGTGGATGCGGCGCATTCGATCGATCATGCCGGATCTCCCGCCAGTTGCAGGCACAGTTCGGTGATACGCTGCAGGGCCTGCGGCTGGGCCAGCTGACGCGCACGCTTTGCGCGCTCGAGCAAGTCAGCGCGCGACGTCAGCCAGCGCTTCAGTTCATCTGCGAGCGATTCGTCGCTCAGGTCCGCTTCCTGGATAATGGTGGCCGCGCCGGCTTCCATCATCGGCGTCGCATTCGCGGTCTGGTGATCGTCGACTGCGGACGGATACGGAACGAATACGGCGGGCACCCCGACTGCGCAGAGTTCAGCCACGGTCAGCGCGCCGGCGCGGCATACCACCAGGTCGGCCCACGCGTAGGCGGACGCCATGTCCTCGATAAACGGTACGAGTTCGGCATCGAGCCCGGTTCCCGCGTAAGCGTCTCGCGCCCTGTCGAGTGTTGCCGGGCCACACTGGTGCCGCACGACCGGTCGCAGTTCTTCGGGCAGCCTTGCGAGGGCGGCAGGCACCGTCCGGTTGAGCGCCAGTGCTCCCTGGCTACCACCGAGCACAAGCAGCCGCAGCGGGCCGTCCCGGTCGGCGTAGCGCAGCTCGGGTTCGGGCACGGCGGCGATGTCCTCGCGGACCGGGTTACCCACGGTCTCCGCGCGAACGCTGGAATTAAAACTGCCCGGGAAGGCTTGCAGCACAACCCGGGCAAGACGCGCCAGAAGACGGTTGGTCAGTCCCGCTGCGGCGTTCTGCTCGTGAATGACGAGCGGACGGCGGGTCAGCCAGGCGGCAACGCCGCCCGGACCGCTGACGAAGCCGCCCATGCCGAGTACCGCGGCCGGGCGGCGCCTGAGGATGACGGCCAGGGACTGAATAAGGGCCCACGCAAGCTGGACGGGCGCAACGACCAGCGCGACGAGACCTTTGCGGCGCAGGCCGCGTATGTTGACCCACTCCATGCTGATGCCGGCAGCGGGCACAACGCGCGATTCGAGACCGCGGTGGGTGCCGAGCCAGACGACATCACGCGAATGTTGCTGCAGGGCACGCGCAACCGCGAGTGCGGGGTAGACGTGACCGCCCGTACCGCCAGCCATGACAAGTATCGGCCGACCCGTCATTTGCGCTTGCTCCTGCCGGCAGCCGGCTTGCGCCGCCGCCGATTCGGTTGCGAAGCGTCGACGACGAGTTCGTGATGAATGCGCAGGAGTATGCCGAGTGCCATCATCGTGACGATGAGACTGGAGCGGCCGTAGCTGATCAGCGGCAGCGTCAGCCCCTTCGTCGGCAGGATGCCCATGTTGACGCCGAGGTTGATAAACGCCTGCAGCCCCAGCCAGGTGCCGATGCCAATCGCCACGTAGGCTTCGAAACTCCGGTCGGATTCGATTGCGCGAATGCCCAGCCGGAAGATTCGCCAGAGCAGCGCCGCGAACAGTCCGATGAGAATGATGGACCCGGCGAGGCCGAATTCTTCCGCGTAGACCGCGAACACGAAATCCGTATGCGCCTCCGGCAGGTAAAAGAGCTTCTGCACGCCGTTACCCAACCCGACACCGAGCCATTCGCCGCGACCGATGGCGATCAGCGACTGTGTCAGCTGGAAACCGGAGTTGTAAGGATCGGACCACGGGTCGAGAAAACCGGTCAGCCGCTTCATGCGATACGGCGAGGTGACTGCAAGGAACGCCATCGCCGCGGTTCCCGCAGCAAAGAAGATAAGGAAATCGCGGATCCGGGCTCCCGCGACGAACAACATGGTGAGCGCGGTGGCGAGAAGTACGATGGCTGCACCGAAATCGGGCTCTGCGAGCAGCGCCGCGCAAGCGATGCTCATCACGATCATGGGTTTCAGGAAACCGCCGAAGCGTTCACGCAGGTCCTTGTTGCGACGCACGAGATAGCCGGCCAGGTAGATGATGAAACAGAGTCGCGCCGGCTCGGAAACCTGCAGGTTGAGGACACCGAAGCGGATCCAGCGGCGCGCCCCGTTTACCTCGTAGCCCACGCCGGGAAGCAGCACGACAAACAGTAGCGCGAGGCCTGCGAGCAGGATGAGCGGGCCGGTGCTGCGCCATAGCTGCATCGGGATATACAGACAGCCGATACCGGCCACCGCGCCGATGGCGGCGGCCAGCAGCTGCCGCTCGACGTAATAGAACGCTTCGCCGGAGAGGTTGTCGGAAATCGAAATGGATGCCGAAGCGAGCACCACCAGGCCGCCCAGCAACAAGGTCAGGATGAGACCGAGCAGGACCGGGTCCAGCTGCAGTGTTGTGCGCAGCCGTGCCGGGAACGGCCATGTCGCGGTCCTGGCCGTCATGGTCGCAACGCCTCCACCGCCCTGCAGAATGCGTCACCTCGTGCCGCGTAATTGTCGAACTGATCGAAGCTCGCGCATGCCGGTGCCAGCAATACGGTGTCGTCTGACTCGGCGAATGCCGCCGCCTGCTGGACCGCATCCTCCATGTCGCGCGCGAAATAGGTAGGCACGATGGTGTCGAGCGCTGCTTCGATAGCTTCGGCATCCCGGCCGATAAGCACCGCTGCCCGCAGCTTGTTTTCGAGCGGCTCCGCGAGGGCACTGAAATCGCCACCTTTGCCTTCGCCGCCCGCAATCAGCACGAGCATGCCGTCGACCGAGCGGATCGAGGCGATGGCCGCTGCGACGTTCGTGGCCTTCGAATCGTTGACGTAGTTGACAGCGGACACGCGGCGTACGAACTGCATGCGATGAGGCAGCCCGGGAAATTCGCACAACACCTGCAACATCGCCTGCGGGTCGAGCCCCAGGAGTTCGCCCGCGGCCAGTGCCGCCAGCGCGTTGGCCTGGTTATGCAGCCCGAAAAGAGCCAGTTCAGTCACGGCGAGCAGCACGTCGTCCCCTCGCGCCAGGAACACCTCGTCGTCCTCACGCCGAATTCCGTAGTGCCCGTCACCCGGCGCGTCGAGGCCGAAGCTGATGACCCTTTCCAGGTGTTTCGTCCGCTCGGCCGCCTCGCTGTCTTCACGATTAATAACCGCCGACTCCGCCTCGCGGAAGATGCGGTACTTGGATTCCCGGTATTCCTCCTCGCTTGCATGCCAGTCGAGGTGGTCGGGGGTCACGTTGAGCAGCACGGCAACCTTCGCCGGTAATGCCTGCGTGCGCTGAAGCTGGAAGCTGGAGAGCTCCAGTACATAGAAGTCCGGTTTTTCCTCCGCGAGCAGGTCGAGAGCAGGCACGCCGAGATTCCCACCGGCAAGGGCGCTGTGCCCTGCCGCCCGGCACATGTGATAGAGCAGCGTCGTCACGGTGCTCTTGCCGTTCGAGCCGGTCACGCCGACAAACGGGGCTTTCGCTTCGCGAGCGAAGAGTTCGACATCCGAGATGACTTCGAGTCCCGCGTCGCGCGCCGCCGCCACCAGTGAATCGTTGTCCGCGATGCCGGGCGATACGATCACGCGACCGATATTCGCGGGCAATTCGGCGCCCCCGAGTTCGCAGTCCGCCCCAGGCCAGAGATCCTCCAGTTCCTCGAGTCCCGGCGGCTCGTCGCGGCTGTCGAGGAACACGGCGTCGCGCTCCGCGCGCTTCAGGTAACGCGCGACGGACAGACCGGTAGCACCAAGCCCTAGCACGAGGTCCTTCTCTCCGGCCTTCGCACGGGTGCTGACCTTCTTGCCCGATTTCTTTTTCTTCGCCGCACTCATCGGATCTTCAGGCTCGCGAAACCGATCAACACGAGGATGACCGTGATAATCCAGAAACGAACGATGACTTTCGGCTCGGCCCAGCCCTTGAGCTCGAAGTGATGATGTATCGGCGCCATGCGGAACACGCGACGCCCCGTCAACTTGAACGAGGCCACCTGGATTATGACGGACAGCGTCTCCATCACGAACACGCCGCCCATGATCGCGAGCACGATCTCCTGCCGGACGATGACCGCGACAACGCCGAGCGCCGCGCCTAACGCCAGCGCGCCGATGTCGCCCATGAAGACCTGTGCGGGGTAAGTGTTGAACCAGAGGAAGCCCAGTCCCGCACCGGCCAGCGCAGCGCAGAAGACCATCACCTCGCCGGTGCCCGCGACATATGGAATCCCGAGATAACCGGAGAAATTTACGTTACCGGTGACGTAAGCGAACACGCCGAGGGCACCGCCCACTAATACGGTGGGCATGATCGCGAGGCCATCGAGGCCGTCAGTCAGGTTGACGGCGTTCGAGAAGCCAACAATAAAAAAGTACGTCACGACGACCTGGAAGATGCCGAGCGGTATCGAGAGGTCTTTGAAATACGGGATCAGCAACGAGGTGGAAACCTCGTCAGTCGCCGTAACGTACAAAGCAATGGCAGCGGTAATTGCCGCTGCAGACTGCCAGAAGAGCTTTTGCTTGGCCGAGATGCCGGCCGGGTCCTGCAGGATGAGCTTCTTGTAGTCGTCGACGTAGCCAATGACGCCGAACGAGAGCATCACGAACAGGACCACCCAGACAAAGTGGTTTTCGAGATCGGCCCAGAGCACTGTGCTGACTGCGACCGCGGTGAGAATCAGCGCGCCACCCATTGTCGGCGTGCCGGCTTTGGGCAGGTGCGTCACCGGACCTTCCTCGCGAACCGGCTGACCCACCTGGTTCATGCTGAGTTTCGCAATCATGCGCGGACCGATGACAAATGACAGCACGAGCGCCGTGAGCGCGCCGAGAATTGCGCGCATCGTCAGGTAGTTGAAAACGTTGAAGCCGGATTCGAACTGCGCCAGGTAATTCGTGAGATAGAGCAACACGGTCAGCCCTCCTCGCTCACGGCCTGCGGTTCGCGCAGCGCTTCCACGACGCGCTCCATCTGCATGAAGCGGGATCCCTTGACGAGGATGTTCATGCCCTCGACCAGCTCGGACTTGAGCCGCGCGGTTAGCTCGTCGACGTCGGCGTGCCAGCTCGCACCTTCGCCGAAGGCCTCTACCGTGTTGCGGGAAAGGTCCCCGGTCGCAAGCAGGCGCGTAACCCCGGCATCGCGAACCTTTGTTCCGGTTTCGGCATGCATTTGCGCCGCATCGACACCGAGTTCGCCCATGTCTCCGAGCACGATGAGCTTGTCGCCCGGCAATGCGGCGAGGAACTCCGCGGCGGCAACGACGCTCAGCGGGTTGGCGTTGTAGCTATCGTCGTAGATCGTCGTGCCGTTGATCCCCGCGAGGCGGCGCAGGCGCCCCTCGACGGGCTTGACCGATTCCAGTCCCGACTTGATGTCAGCGATGTCGATGCCTGCAGCGATCGCAATCGCGGCAGCAGCACAGGCGTTCCTGACGTTGTGCTGGCCGGAGAGCGGCAGGGTGACGTCGATGTCCCCAACCGGCAGATGCAGCTCGAATGACGAGGAGTCCGCCCTGGCGACGATGTTGCGGGCACAGACGTCGGCTTCCGCGTCGATCCCGAACGTGATCAGCTGGGTGTCCTCGACCAGCTTCGACCAGTACTCGAAGTAGCGATCGTCGGCATTGAGTACGGCGAGCTTAGGCCGGGTCTCGCCGCACAGGATCTCGCCTTTCCCGCGCGCGACGCCGTCGAGTGAGCCGAATCCCTCGAGATGCGCGGCGCCCGCGTTCGTGATCACGACGATATCCGGTCTGGCAAGCGCGGTCAGGTAGGCAATTTCGCCAACGTGATTCGCTCCCATCTCGATCACTGCGAAGCGGTGACGGTCTTCGATCCGGGTCAGCATCAGCGGCATGCCGATGTCGTTGTTCAGGTTGCCGTGCGTGGCCAGCGTCGGCGCGGTCGTCGCGAGGCATGCCGCCGTCAGTTCCTTCAGTGTCGTCTTGCCGTTGCTGCCCGTGATACCGATGACGACGGGCGACAGCTGCTGCCGCCAGGCGGCGCCGAGTTTTCCGAGCGCAAGCCTGGAGTCTTCAACCGCGATCTGCGAAATGTCCTCATCGAGGATCTTCGGTACAACGACGCCCGCCGCACCCTTGTCACGAGCCTGTCCGACGTAATCGCAGCCGTCGAAATTAGGCCCCTGCAGGGCGATGAACAGTTCGCCTTCTTTCAGCGTCCGGGTGTCAGTGCTCACGCCGTCGAAAGCCTGGTCGGTGCCATGCAGTCGGCCTTGCATGAAATCGGCGGCGGTGGCCAGCGTCGACATCACTCGCCTCCCTCCCCGCGATCCTCACGTGCCGCGAGACTCGCCGCCGCGACCCCGTAGTCGGAAAAATCGCGGCGCTCGTTGCCGATCAGCTGGTAGTTCTCGTGGCCTTTGCCTGCGAGCAGCACGACATCATCGGCAGCCGCACGGGATATCGTCCACGCGATCGCGGCGCCCCTGTCCTCGATGACCGCGGCGTCCCCCGGATTCTCGAGCCCACCCAGGATGGCGCCGATTATCTGCCCGGGATCCTCGCTGCGTGGATTATCGTTGGTGACGACGATGCGGTCGGCATATCCCTCGACGGCCCGGGCCATCAGCGGACGCTTGCCCGGGTCGCGATCACCACCGCAACCGAAGACACACCATAGCGCGCCGTCACAATGCGGCCGCAGGGCTCGCAGCGCCGCTTCAACGGCATCCGGCGTGTGCGCATAGTCGACGAACACGTCCGGGCCCGTCGTGGCGTCGACGCGCTGCAGTCGTCCGGGCGGCGCTTCCACGGCCGCGAGAGCCTCGCTTGCCGCCTCGAGTGGCACGTCTTCACTAAGCAGGAACGCGAGCACGAGCGCCGCATTGGCAACGTTGAACTCGCCGTGCAGCGGCAACTGGAAGTGACCGTCGCCCCAGGAACTCGTGATCGCCACGTCGAATCCGTTCGCCGTTGCTGCGGCGGAACGCACGCTGACCTGCGGCAATTTGCTGTCGACGCGATTCGCCTGCGTCGACACGGCTATGACATCCGGCCCGCATCGCCCGGCGAGTGTGATTCCGAATTCCGAATCGACATTGATAATTCGACGCGAGGGCTCAGCCGCCAGGAACAGCGAGGCCTTCGCTTCGCCGTAGGACTCCATGTCGCCGTGATAATCGAGATGGTCGCGGGTGAGATTCGTGAACACGGCGGTATCGATCGCGACACCGTCAATGCGGTCCTGCGCCAGGGCGTGTGAGGAAACCTCGATGGCCGCGTAGGTCGCGCCCGCATCCCGGAATACCGAGAGGCGCCGGTGACATTCGACGACGTCGGGCGTCGTCATGCCTTCGCCGCCGCTCAGCTCGCTGACACCATAGCCGAGCGTGCCTGCGTAGCCGCAGGTCTTGCTGAGCCGCTGCAGGCACTGCGCCAGAAGCCACGCGACGGTCGTCTTGCCGTTCGTGCCCGTGACACCGATTACCTTTACTGACTGCGACGGGTGGTCGTAGAAGCGATTCGCGATTTCGCCGAGCCGGCTGCGCAACGCGTCGACCGGTATGAGTGGGGCCCCGATATCGGGAACCGAGCGGGCCGTCGATGCGTCATAGGCGACCGCGGCAGCGCCCGCCTCGATTGCCTGCGCTGCATAGTCGAGCCCGTGGCTGCGTTCGCCGCGACAGGCGAGAAACAGGAATCCCTCGCGGACATCGCGCGTATCGCTTGCTATACCGCTGATCGCAATGTCGGGCGCCTCGGCCATGCCTTGCAACAGTGTTGCGGCCGTCATCATGGAATTCAGCTGATGTGCCGGCATGCTCATTGACTCATCGCCTGGATGATGCTGCCCGGATCGCGCGCCGGCAGTGCATCGGGCGGTACGGCCAGCAGACGCAGTGACTCGGTCATGACCTCGGCAAAGACAGGCGCCGCGACGTCGCTGCCGTAATAGAGTTCTCCGCTCGGCTCGTCGATGACTACGACGGCAGCCAGTTGCGGATCGCTGGCCGGCGCAAGGCCGGCGAATATCGAGATGTACTTGTCTTCGGAATAACCGCCTGCCGCGAATTTCCACGCGGTGCCGGTCTTGCCTGCGACCCTGTAACCGGCAACCGCCGCCTTCGTGCCCGTGCCGCCCGGACGCACCACTTCTTCCAGCATGCGGCGCACCGCGGCAGCCGTGTCCGGCGCGATGACCTGTTCGCCATCGGGCGAGGTCTCCGACGCGACCAGCGATACCGGGTTCATGCGCCCGCCGTTGCCGAGCGCCGCATACGCCTGCGCCAGCTGCAGCGCCGTCACCGAGACGCCGTAGCCGTATGCCAGCGTCGCCTGGCTGATCGGCTTCCAGTTACTGAAGTGGGTCAGCAAGCCGGCCGACTCGCCGGGAAACGCGCTCGATGTCAGCGAACCGAGACCGAATCTCGTCATCGTCTGCCACAGCTGGTCCGGCTGTAGTGACATCGCCAGCTTGGTGACGCCCACGTTGGATGAGCGTGCCAGGATCGTTGTGAGACTGACCCTGCCAAGATTGCGGCGGTCCTCGATGGTTTTCGCGCCGACCGTTACGAAACCCGGTGCGGTGTCGATGATGCTGCTCGGCCGGAACTCGCCACTTTCGAGCGCGGCAGCTATGACGAGCGGCTTGATGCTCGACCCGGGCTCGAAGATATCGGTGACGGCGCGATTGCGGTATCGCTCCGCGGAGAACTGCGAGCGATCGTTCGGGTTGTAAGTAGGCTGGTTAACGACCGCAAGCACTTCCCCCGTCCTGACGTCGAGCACGACGATGGAACCGGACTCCGCGTTGTAAGACTGTATCGCGGCTTTCAGCGTCCGATACGCGAGATACTGGATGCGCAGATCGATGCTGGTCTTCAGATTCTTGCCATGACGGGCAGGCCGGATGCTCTCGACGTTTTCGACAGAGCGACCGAGGCGATCCTTGAGTACCCGCTTCGCGCCCGACTCGCCCGCCAGCCAGTGATTGAAGGCAAGCTCCAGGCCTTCCTGGCCTTCGTCGTCGATATCGGTGAATCCGACCAGGTGCCCGGTCACCTCGCCAGCCGGATAATAACGGCGGTATTCGCGCTGCACGTTGACGCCGGGCAGCTTGAGCGCGAGCACCTGCTGCGCCTGCTCGGGGCTCAGGTGCCGTTTGAGGTACAGGAATTCCTTGTCCATGCTGCGCGTAATGCGCCGCATCAGGAGCTGCGGATCGAGCCCCAGCGTGCGCGCAAGCCGCGGCACTTCGTCTACGGCGGGAGCGAGTTCCTTCGGGTTGGCCCAGACGCTGTCCACGGGCGTGCTGATAGCAAGCGGCTCGCCGTTGCGGTCGGTGATCGTGCCGCGGTGCGCGGAGATCCTCTCGCGGCGCAGGTGACGCGTGTCGGCCTGCTGGTTCAGAAACTCCTTGTTCAAAACCTGCAGGTGCACGGCGCGTGCTGCCAGCGCAGCCGCGATCAGCGAGAAGAACACCAGTACCAGCGTCACCCTCCCGACAAAGCGTTTCGCCGTCTGGGTTTTCGTTTCGGCTCCGCGTGTCATGGGCGTTCGATGACAAAGATTTCGGTTGACTGCGGCCGCACCAGCGACAGCTTGTCGAGTGCGACCTGCTCGATTCGGGCATGGGTCGCCCACGTACTCTGCTCTATCTGCAGCTGACCCCACTCGATGTTCAGTTCATCGCGTTCGTGGGTCAGTGTCTCGAGTTCGACAAACAGCTTTCTTGCCTCGTGCTTGGTATAGACCAGCGCCATTGCGCTCATTACGCAGACGGCGGCAAAGACGAGTACGAGCATGGCTGGCTGAGCTTTTGCCTCGAAGTTCATTACAGCCTCTCCGCCACACGCAGCCGTGCGCTGCGTGCGCGCCTGTTGGCTGAAATTTCTTCGGCAGTAGCCTCGATCAGCTTGCCGATAGGCTTCAACTTCGGCCGGTATTCCGGGGGTATCGACGGCATACCGCGGTACTGCTCCGGTTCGCGAGATGCCTCGCGCATGAATCGCTTGACCAGCCGATCCTCCAGCGAGTGGAAGCTGATGACGCAGAGGCGGCCGCCACTACGGAGTGCGGTTGGTTTACGAAGTACGTTGACACTCTGCTCGAGCACTGCGCCAAGCTGCTCGAGTTCACGATTGATAACGATCCGGATCGCCTGGAACGAGCGGGTTGCCGGATGGATCTTCTCACCGTGGAAGGGCACGGCATCAGCAATGATCTTCGCAAGTTTCCCGGTGCGCAGGATCGGCGCCTCGTCACGCGCAGACACGATCGCGCGCGCTATTCGCGCGGCAAATCGCTCTTCGCCATAGGTTTTGAGAACTCGCTTCAATTCCTTTTCATCCACCGTTGCGAGCCATTCTGCGGCGCTGACGCCCGTGTCCGGGTCCATTCGCATGTCGAGTGGTCCGTCGCGGAGGAAGCTGAAGCCACGGCCTGCTTCGTCCAGTTGTGGCGATGAGACGCCGAGGTCGAGGAGCACTCCATCCACGCTTCCCCGGAGACCTCTCTCTTCAATGAACTTCTCAAGTTGCGCACATTCACCTCGTATCAACTCGAATCGCGGGTCCGACAACAGTGCCTTCGGTGCCGATGCGATTGCCTGCGGGTCACGGTCGAGGGCTATCAGGCGTCCGGCTGCAGTCAATCGATCCAGGATGGCGCTGCTGTGTCCCCCACGGCCGAACGTCCCGTCGACGTAACAACCATTCGCTCTTATATTCAGTCCTTCGAGGACCGGCTCCAGCAGCACCGGCACATGCGCGTTGCTGCTCATGCGATGATTCGCGACCTAGAATGAGATCGACTCAAGTTCGGCCGGCAACTCGCCGTCGTCTTCCTCACTGAGCCATGCGTCCCGCTTTTCGTTCCAGGTTGCTTCATCCCATAATTCGAACTTGTTGCCCTGCCCGATCAGAATCGCGTTCTTCTCGAGCGAGGCGAAATCCCTCAGCTCCCGCGACACGAGGATGCGTCCGTTCGCATCCATGTCGACCTCGGTCGCATAACCGACCATAATTCGCACTATTCGACGTGCGACCTTGTTCATGCTGGGAAGACGGACGAGCTTGCGCTCCAGTTCTTCCCAGTCCGGCAACGGATAGACCAGGAGGCAATGATCCTTGTCCACGGTAACGATGATCTGGCCCTCACAACGGGCAGCAAGCCGATCCCGGTACCGGGTCGGTATTGCCATACGCCCCTTGGCGTCCAACGTGACTTTGGTGGCCCCTCGAAACACAGCGGATCGGGCTGGTCCGGTTTCGCTCTTCTGGCACGAATTCCGGGAGTAACGCCCATTTCCTCCCACTTTTTTCCACTTTTCGACACTATAGGTTTGGCCCCGCGGAGCGTCAACAACGCATGTTGATTTATGGTTGTTCTACAGGGACTTAGGGGCGATTACGTGGCCCAATTCGGGCAAAAAATGGCAGGAAACGCGCAAATAAAATCAATTATTTACGATTGTTTCTTAAAAACCAGGTGAGTTTTCGGTCGGCAAACGACGACACGGGGGTTCGGGAGCCCTGCCGCGCGCGGTTTTGCGCAAGCGTCGCGAATCGGAAAAGCCGGAGCCGACAATAAGCCGGGTTCTGTCGAGGGCAATCATTCATCTGGGACGGCCGTCACCGGCCGCCTCGAGCAACCTACCCGGGAGTCCGCTCGGGACCGGCGGCGGACGAAGCTTCGCCCTACTCCCCTATTTGGTCTTGCTCCGGGCGGGGTTTACCGTGCCGCGGACTGTTACCAGCCGCGCGGTGCGCTCTTACCGCACCTTTTCACCCTTGAAGGAGCCCGGACTTTCCTCTGCTTCTCTGAAGCAGCGATTGCCTGGCCGACTCCGGCGTTTCCGGACCGCGAATTCTATAGCATTTCGTCGTCTCACGCGCTGGGAATCGAAAAACTTTGACAACTAACTTGTCAACAGAGATAATGACAACTGAATTGTCATTCTATGGGGCTCAGCGTATGCACGGACAATCGCCGCAGTACGACGTCACCTGGTTGATCCGGCGCCTGTTTCGCGCCATGGCACAGCTCGCAGACGGCTATTTGCAGGCACACGGCCTGGCAGCGGCCGACCGGGCCGTCCTCGAGTTCCTGTACCCCGATCAGGCGCTCTCCGTCCCGGAGATCGCCGCCCGTTACCAGGTATCAAGGCAACACATACAGGTTACCGTCAATGCCCTCCTCGAAGACGGCTTCCTGACGTCGCGCCCGAACCCCCGCCACAAACGTTCGCCGCTGTTTGCGCTCACCGCCGTCGGCAGCGAACTGTTCCGGAAAATTCGCATGGCCGAGTCCGAATTGCTCGACAAGCTGTTTGCGGACATACCGGCAGACGACATCGAGTGCACCCGGCGCACGCTGGAGGCGATGTATTTTCACAACCTCAAGAAAGGAGAAACCGATGAACCGATTTGACATCAAGCACCTGCTGGCAGCGGGCCTCGCGATATTCGCAATTGCGGTTGCAGGTCTGTGGTCATGGAACACTCTCGCGGAATTGTCAGGCGCTCCGGAGGCGCAATTCAGGCACGCGATCGCCGTACTCGTGTTTCTTGCGACGCTGCGGCTGGTGTTACATCACCGCCACGGCGCAATCAGGCATCGTCGTCGCCCTTGAGTTCGAGCAGGCGCTGATACATAGCATTGCGCTTCTCACCCGTAACCCGGGCCGCGATCGTCGCGGCCTTTTTCGATGGCAACGCCTCGGCAAGCTCGGTGAGGAGTCGGTCCACATCGATTGACGAGGCCGGAGCATCGGTCGCCCCGTGAACGGCGATGACGAACTCGCCTTTTGAGACGATCGTGCCGTTGGTAACGTCATTGAGCAATTCACCCAGGCTGGCTCGCCTGCACTGCTCATGCAGCTTCGTCAGTTCGCGTCCGACGAACGCCTGACGGTCCGCACCGAATAACTCGACCATGTCGGCAAGCGTCGCGTCTATTCGGTGCACGGCCTCGAAGAAGACGAGTGTACGATCGTCCGCTGCACGGGCCTCGAGCCACTTGCGACGCGCCACCGTTTTGGCAGGCGGGAATCCTTCGAAAGCAAAACGATCGGTCGGCAATCCCGAAATGGACAATGCCGCGGTGACCGCGCTGGGCCCGGGCACTGGTGAGATCACGATACCGCTCTCGTGGGCCGCCTGCACGAGCCGGTAGCCGGGGTCGCTGACGAGCGGCGTGCCCGCATCGCTGACGAGCGCCACCGATTTGCCGTCTTTCAGCTGTTCAATGAGAGCGCGTGCAGCGCGAGCCTCGTTGTGTTCGTGCAGCGCAAAAAGCCTTGTTTTCAGCCCCAAATGCGATAGCAATCGCCCGGTGTGGCGGGTATCCTCGGCTGCAACCAGGTCCACTTCGGCGAGCGTCTGGCGTGCTCGCGGAGACAGGTCTTCGAGGTTTCCGATCGGTGTGGCAACGACGAACAGTGTGCCGCTCATAGCGCGCTCGATTCCGGCCCTAATCAAAAGTGCACGAATAATGAATTTTCAAGAACATCCTGCCCGGCAATGGAACCGCAAAGCAAGCACCGTTGCAGTGCTGCTGCTTTCGCTGGTCATCGCGGCCTGCGAGACGACTGGCGGTGGCGCGTTTGGCGACACTGCCGAATCCCGCGCCGAGAATTTCGCGTTGAACGGTGATTACGAGGAAGCGGCGAGCGTCTACATCGGCCTTGCTGCAGAGGCGAGCGGCGGCGAGCGCGACAGGCTGACATTGCTGGCGGCAGACAACTGGCTCGATGCCGGCGATGCGGTTCGCGCGCAAAACGCATTCCTGAGCGTCGCAGAGCCGCAGGGGGGTGAAATACTGTGGCGCTGGAATTCGACCAGGGCCGCGTTGCTCCTTTACGACGGCGAGGCCGAGCGCGCCAGGGACCTGCTCGAGTCGCTGAGCCGGCAGTCGCTTTCGCCCGGCCTGCGTCTGCGCGTCGAGGCACTGCGCGCCGATGCGTGGTTTCAGTTGCAGGAACCGACGCGAGCCGTGGAGCTCCTCATGCAGCGCGAGGGCTGGCTCGACGATCGCAGGAGCATCGACCGGAATCGTGAACGACTCTGGAGCGGGCTGCTCGTCAGCGATCCCCACGTGTTGCGCGAGGCGGCCGAAATGGCCACCGACCCGACCGTGCGAGGCTGGCTCACGCTCGGTTCGCTCGCCACTGCAACGGGCCAGAAGGGCATTGGCTGGAGTAACGGCGTCGTGCGCTGGCGCGAACGTCATGCCGGCCATCCTGCGATGAGTGTTCTGGATACGCTCGAGATCCCTGAGGATCAGTTGCTCGCATACCCGCGTCGAATTGCGCTGCTGCTGCCATTGAGCGGCACTACGGCGACCGCCGGAAAGGCGGTACAGAACGGCTTCCTGGGGGCCTACTTCGCCAGCGCCGGCGGCCTCGACGATCGCCAGTCCATCCGGATCTATGACGTGAATGCGGAAGGCGGACCGAGCGCAGCCTACGCCTCCGCCGTGGAGGACGGCGCCGAATTCGTCGTCGGTCCGCTATTGCGCAACAACGTAAACGAACTCGCGAACGACATTCTCGTCCCCGTCCCCGTACTCACGCTGAACTATTTGCCGGAAGAGTCGCTGCCGCCGCCCGGTCTGTTCCAGTTTGCCCTGTCGCCGGAGGACGAGGCGGTGTCTGCAGCCGTACGCGCGCTGCAGGACGGACATCGTACCGGGGTCGCCCTGGTCCCGAACAGTAATTGGGGGCGCCGGCTGCTGTCGGCTTTCGCCACCGAGTTCGAAGGTCAGGGCGGGACACTGCTCGACTATCGGAGTTTTACATCCGAAAGCCCGGACTTCTCTCGCACGATCGAAGAACTCATGGGCCTCTCGGGGAGCGTCAGCCGCTACCAGCGACTGCGCGCCAACATCGGCTCGCCGCTGCAGTTCGATCCGCGTCGCCGCCAGGACGTCGGCTTCATATTCCTGGCGGCCGATGGCGCATCGGGCAGATTGCTGAAGTCACAGCTCAAGTTTCATTATTCGGGCGACCTGCCCGTGTATTCCACGTCGTCGATTTACTCGATGGACGGCCGCTCCGACGCGGACCTCAACGGCATACGTTTCGCGGATACACCATGGGTCATCGCACCGCAAAGCTGGATCCGATACCTGCCGGATGCGTACCGGGAATACTGGCCGGAAGAACGGCGTCTCGGGCGGCTGCACGCGATGGGTTATGACGCCTACCACCTCGTTGCACCATTGTTTGCGGCGCGCAACGGCACGATGGCGGAGATCGACGGTGCGACCGGCGTGCTCTACCTGGACGCAAGCGGCCGCATCCACCGGCGACTCGCGTGGGCGGAATTCCGTCGCGGCGTACCGGTGCCGTTGCCGGAGCCCACGGACCCCGGAGCACCGTTCCAGTCAATCGGTGAGGATGGCGCGACGCTGCCCGAAGATTCCGGCGATGGTCAGACGTGGTACGAAGAGACACGAGAACTGTAGGCGTTGCTGCCGAGCAGTTTGCGTGTCGATACCTCAGCGACAGGGGACTCGAGCCGGTTGAGCGCAACTACCGTTGCCGCCATGGCGAGATCGACCTCGTGATGCTCGACGACGATTGCCTCGTGTTTGTCGAGGTTCGCTATCGCTCCGCCGGCTCATTGTCGAGTGCCGCCATCACCGTGGATCGCTACAAGCAAAGCAAGCTTGTCAGGGCAGCGGAAATGTTCCTCGCGACCCGCCCCGCCTTCTCAACCCATGCAGCGCGATTCGATGTCGTCGGTGTCGATGCCCGGGCCAGCGGACGCCGCACCGTCGAGTGGATTCGCGATGCTTTCAGCCCATGAAAGGACGCACCCTGCGACGACTGCTAGAATCGACCTTTCTTCGACCACGAGTGGATGAATCATGGATCCAGTAACGCGCGTTCGTGAGCATTTTGCGGAGAGTATCGCGACAAAACAAAGCGCCGTAGACGTACTGAGCGAGAGCATCGCTGCGGCCGGGGCGCTCATGGCCGAGTCCCTGTTGAACGACGGCAAGATACTGAGCTGCGGGAACGGTGGATCCGCCGCGGATTCGCAGCACTTCTCCTCGGAACTCCTCAATCGCTTCGAGATGGAGCGTCCCGGGCTGCCGGCAATGGCGTTGACGACAGACGCCTCGACGGTTACGTCGATCAGCAACGACTACTCGTATGAAGAGATCTTCAGCAAGCAGGTTCGCGCGCTCGGCAAAGCCCAGGATGTGCTGCTTGGCATTTCGACATCCGGGAATTCCGAAAACGTCTGCCGGGCGATCGCCGCGGCGCACGAACGCGGTATGAGCGTCGTGGCCCTATCGGGCCGCGATGGCGGCCGCATGGCCGGAATGTTCACGGGAAACGATGTCGAAATCCGGGTGCCGGCAACTCGCACAGCGCGCATCCAGGAGGTTCATCTCCTGGTGATTCACTGCCTCTGCGACCTGATCGACACGACGCTCCTGGGAGACGCCTGAGAAACCGCTTCTGACTACTTGACGACCCTGAGGTGAGGCCGCGACCGCGTCTCCTCGACATCATCGTGGTGCCGCATGGAGTCCGATGTGCCGGTGTCGTTTGAGAAGATCATCCCCTGCCCTGTCTCTCGTGCATAGATGCCGAGTATTGAGTTCGTCGGCACCCAGACATCGAAGGGCACACCGCCGAAGCGCGCACGAAAGCTCACGGAATCGTTCACGAGCTTGAGATTATGCGCAGCGGATTCGCTGATATTGAGAATGATCTTGCCGTCCTTGACGTGCTCCGGCGGTACACTGACTCCATCGACAGAAGCGTCAACGACGATATGTGGCGTATGACCGTTATCGGCCATCCACTCGTGCATCGCTCTTATCAGATAGGGTCTTTTTGATCGACTTGGATTTGCCACTTTCCCGCAAGCCTTTTTGTTTTATCCCTGGCGCAAAGCTTACCACTGATTCGCGGCGCATTTGAAAAGATAACATAAGCCGCCATTCCGGCGGACAAACGTCAAAATATGGTTAAAGTGAGCTAACCGCGCCAAGACATAAACCGGCGCCACCCGATTACACCAGCAAAGTTGGAGGGTTCGGGGTACTTACTCCCGAGACCTTAAGCGAGCCGCAGGCGAGCAGTCCGGGAGTAAGCACCCCGAACCCTGCCACTGCCTCACATCCGCATTTCCTGTTCCAGCTCCGTCAGGCTCTGCTGGAACGAGCGGCGAGCAAATACCCGCTTCATGTAGGCTTCGATCGGCGCCCCCTGGGCTCCGAACTCGATTCCGTAGATCGGCAGACGCCACAGGATGGGCGCGATGCTGCAATCCACCAGCGAGAATTCATCGCTCAGGAAATAGGGACGTGCGCCGAACAGTTCCGCGCTTTGCAGAATACTTTCGCGCAGCATCTTGCGGGACTTCGAGTTCAGCTTGCCGTCGATGGGATCGGCCTCTTCGGCAAGCGAGTACCAATCGGTCTCGATTCGGAATAATGCGAGCCTGAACTGCGCCCGCGTCACCGGGTCGACCGGCATCAACGGTGGATGCGGGAAGCGTTCGTCGAGATACTCGATAATTACGCGCGAGTCGTACAAGGTCAGGTCACGATCAACGAGCGTCGGTACCGTGTGATACGGGTTGAGGTCCATCAGGTCTTCAGGCAGGTCCGGTCCTGCGACATTGACGATCTCGATGTTGATGTTCTTTTCCGCCAGCACGAGACGTGTGCGGTGGCTGTGAATATCCGTTGGACGAGAAAACAGCGTCATCACGGATCTTCTGTTGGGAATCGTTGCCATCTATTTGACGTCCTTCCAGATCTGCTTCTTCAACATCACGGCGATGATCCAGAAAAAGATCAGGTACATCAGTACCCAGACGCCGAGCGTACGGCGCTCCGATCGAATGGGCTCTGCGATATAGACGAGGAAGTTGACCGTGTCGCGCACGAATTCATCGAAAGCCTTGGCATCCATCGAGCCTTCTGTAAGCACTTCGAAACCCTCGAAGTGCTGCGTGGTAACACCGCCTTCCGTGTGTTCCGAGAATACCGCCTGCTGATAACCCTGCAGCTCCCAGAGGACATGCGGCATGCTCGTGCCCGAGAGAACCGTATTATCGACGCCGGTGGGGCTTCCGGGCTGCACGTAAAACCCCTTCAGGAACGAATAGATGTAATCGGCACCCTTCGCCCGCCCGATCAGAGACAGGTCAGGCGGGGCGACGCCGAACCAGCGGCCGGCATCTGCCTCCGGCATGGATACCCTGATAACTTCGTGAGTTTTCTCGGCGTTGAACATCAGGTTTTCGCTGAGCTGTTCGTCCGAGAGCTCCAGGTCCCTGCCGATGGTGCTGAACCGGACGTATTGCGCGGAGTGGCAACCCGAGCAGTAATTCATGAAATTCCTCGCCCCACGCTGCAGCGACGCGATATTGCCGGGCTCGATATTCGCGTGCTCGAGCGCGCCGCCGCCACCCGCCGCGAAACTCTGCGAGGCGGCCAGCAATACGAAGGCTCCTGCGAGCCCGGTGATCACGTTGAACTTACCCATGGTAGACCACCCTCTCCGGTACAGGCTTCGTCTTGTCGATCGTCGTGTAATACGGCATCAGCAGGAAGAACGCGAAATACAGGACAGTGAATATCCTGGCCATGAGGACGTAGACTCCCTCTGCAGGCTGCACACCCAGCCATCCGAGCGTCAGGAAGGTGATAACGAAAACCGTCAGTGCGAACTTGTAGATCCAGCCGCGGTAACGAATCGACCTGACGCGGGACCGGTCCAGCCAGGGCAGGAATACCGGCAACACGACCGACAGGCCGAACAGTATAAAGCCCCATAACTTGTCCGGTACGGCCCTGAGAATCGCGTAGAACGGCGTGAAGTACCACACCGGCGCAATATGCTCCGGCGTTGCCCTGAGATTCGCCGGTTCGAAATTGGCATGCTCCAGGAAGTAGCCGCCCATCTCCGGCGCGAAGAAGACCACCGCACTGAAGATCATCAGGAACACCAGGATCGCGACCAGATCCTTGCTCGTGTGATAGGGATGAAACGCCACGCCATCGAGCGGCACGCCATCCGGTCCCTTGTTCTTCTTGATCTCGATGCCGTCCGGGTTGTTCGAGCCGACTTCGTGCAGCGCGACGATGTGGACGAATACGAGTCCGATCAGCGCCAGCGGCAGTGCGATGACGTGCAATGCGAAGAAACGGTTCAGCGTGATATCCGAGATCGAATAGTCACCGCGGATGAACTCGACGATGCCGTCGCCGACGACCGGGATCGCGCCAAACAGCGAGATGATCACCTGCGCGCCCCAGTAGGACATCTGCCCCCACGGCAGCAGGTACCCGGCGAACGCCTCGGCCATCAGTACGAAGAAGATCAGCATGCCGATCAACCAGATGAGCTCACGCGGTTTCTTGTAGGAACCGTAGAGCATGGCCCGGAACATGTGCAGGTAGACGACGATGAAGAAGAACGACGCGCCGGTCGAATGCAGGTAGCGAATGAGCCAGCCCCACTCGACGTCGCGCATGATGTACTCGACCGATGCGAACGCCTCTTCCGCAGACGGCTTGTAGTTCATCGTCAGGAAAATACCGGTGATCAACTGGATCGCCAGCACGACGAAGGCGAGCACGCCAAAGACGTACCACCAGTTGAAACTTTTCGCCGCGTAGTACTTCGTGACGTGGTACTCGAGCGTCGACGTCATGGGGAAACGCTCGTCGATCCACTTGACCAGGCCGCCCAACATGCCCTCGGGCCGCTTGCCGACTTCCGCTTCAACTTTTGCCATTACGCTACTCCCGAATCCTGGCCGATCAGAATCAGGTCATCACGGACAAAGCGATAGGGGGGAACCCTGAGATTGCTCGGCGCCGGCACGCCCTTGTAGACCCGCCCGGCAAGATCGAACTTCGAACCATGGCAGGGACAGAAGAAACCGCCGCCCCAGCCTTCGACCGGTCGCGGCTGGAAATCCTCGAGGGGTGCGCAGCCGAGATGCGTGCAGGAGCCTTCGACCACCAGCCACTCGGGTCGCAGTGATCTCGTCTCGTTTGCCGCGTAGTCGGGCTGCTGGTCCACAACTTCGGAGTTCGGGTCACGCAGACTGTCCAGCCCCTCGCCCAGGGTATCCAGCATTGCGTCGCTGCGGCGCAGCACGAAAATCAGTTTGCCTCGCCACAGCACGCGCACCATTTCACCGGGCTGGATGGACCCCAGCGGCACCTCGACGGGTGCACCGAGCGCCTGCGCCCGAGCGCTCGGCTTCAGCGATGCCAGAAATGGAACGGCAACGAACCCGGCACCAACGGCACCGGTTGCCGCGGCTGCAACGGTCAGAAAATGACGGCGGTTACGGTCGATCCGATCGGCGTCGTCTTCAGTCATCAGGCACTCCCATACGCCCGGCTGAGAAAGGTAGGTTTACGGTCCCTTCGGTCAGCGCGCTTTTTCTTTGTTTCGATACTGGTAGATTTGCAGCAGGCCCGGTTTACCGTCAGGATGACGGCTGCACTGGGACTTAGTGCGGAACCAATTGCGCATTATACACGGGCGTTGTTGAAATTGGCTAGGGACGCGATTCCTGAGAGCGAGAACGGGAGTATGGAGCGGCGGCAGGTATGAAGTCGGCGCTGCTGTTCCTGTTGCAGTCGACGGTCGCGGGCCTTGCGGTAGCGTTCATCGTGGTGCTCATCCGCCCGGAATTGCTGCCCTCGCTGCGGCCGCTGGACACGAGCGCGCCCGCCAGCTACGCGGATGCGGTCGATGCGAGCGCCCCGTCGGTAGTCACGGTCATCGCGAAGCGCCTGGTGGAGGGCGACTCCGATGCGTCCGGCCGCAGCCGGTTCCGGGTCGATACGAGTTTCGCCTCGGCCGTCATGATCGACCCTGATGGCTTCCTGGTTACCAACTGGCACGTCGTTTTCGAGGCCGCAGAAATCCAGGTGCAGCTCGGCGACGGCGACTTCGTAGCGGCGGAGGTGGTCGGCCTGGACGCCGAAACGGACCTGGCCCTACTCAAAATCGACGCTGCGGCCGTGCCCGCGATCCGCCTCGGCAGCTCCCGCCAGCTACGGATCGGCGACGTCGTACTCGCGATCGGCAATCCTTACCTCCTTACCCGGTCCGTTACCCAGGGTATCGTCAGTGCCACCGGCCGCGCGGCGCTGGAGCTTGCGACATTCGAGGACTTCATTCAGACAGACGCCGCCATCAATACGGGCAACTCGGGCGGTGCGCTGGTCAATACGAACGGCGAGCTGGTCGGGATCAACACGGCGATCCTGACGCAGGACACGGCTACCGAGGGTATCGGCTTTGCGATACCCGTCGACCTGGTACGCGGTGTTGTCGAGGAACTCAAGCAGCACGGCCGGGTTATCCGCGGCTACCTGGGACTCATCCCGGACGACCTGACCAATGGGCAACGCGCGCAGATCGGCCTGGACAACAATCGCGGCATACTGATCGAAGAGGTGTTCGCGGGCGGACCAGCCGAACGCGCCGGTCTCAAGGTCAACGACATCATCCTGTCGATCAACGGCGAGCCCATCATGCAGGAGAGGCAGGCGCTCCTGGTCGCGGCCGGCACCAAGCCGGGCGACGAAATTGAGGTGGTGGTCTTACGCGACGGAGAGCGATTCAGCACTACGGTAGTCGCCGCGGAGCGCCCGCGGCAACAGCCATAGGGATCAGCTGGAGACGCGCCGTATCGTGGCGCCGAGCTGCCTGAACTTCTCTTCAATGCGCTCGTAGCCGCGATCGACGTGATAGATGCGGTCGACGAGCGTTTCCCCTTCCGCGGCAAGCCCGGCAAGCACGAGGCTGGCCGAGGCGCGGAGGTCCGTTGCCATGACCGGCGCTGCCGTCAGGCGGGCGACGCCCGTGCAGATCGCGGTATTCCCTTCGAGATGAATATCCGCGCCCATGCGCTGCAGCTCGAGCACGTGCTGGAAGCGATTTTCGAAGACGGTTTCGGTGATGGTACCGACACCCTCCGCGACCGCGTTGAGCGTGCAGAACTGCGCCTGCATGTCGGTGGGAAACGCCGGATAGGGGGCCGTGCGCAGGTCGACCGAGCGCGGCCGCCGGCCATTCATGTCGATCTCGATCCAGTCCTTCCCCGTCGAAATCTCCGCACCGGTTTCAGCCAGCTTGATGAGCACGGCGTCCAGGAATTCCGGTGCGGTATCGAGCACCCTCACCCGGCCACCGGTTACGGCCGCGGCGACGAGGTAGGTGCCCGTTTCGATGCGATCGGGCAGAACACTGTATTCACCGCCGCCCAGCTGATCGACGCCCTGCACGTGAATCGTACTGCTGCCCGCGCCCTCGATCCGGGCACCCAGCGTGATCAGGAAATTCGCCAGGTCGATGACCTCGGGCTCCCGGGCGGCATTCTCGAGTACGGTCTCGCCGTCCGCGAGCACTGCCGCCATCAGCAGGTTCTCGGTGCCGGTGACCGTTACCGTATCGAAAATGATGTGTCCCCCTTTCAGCCGGTCCGCCCTCGCCTTGATAAAGCCGTTTTCCACAACGACGTGGGCGCCCAGTGCCTGGAGACCTGCAACGTGGAGATTCACCGGGCGGGCGCCAATCGCACAGCCGCCGGGCAGCGACACGTCTGCCTCGCCGAATCGCGCGACCAGCGGGCCGAGCACCAGGATTGATGCGCGCATCGTCTTCACGAGTTCGTATGGCGCCGTCCGCCGGGTGAGCTCGTTCGCGTTGACCTCGACATTGAACCGGTCATCGACCGTGACCTGCGCTCCCATCGTCTGCAGCAGGGAAATCGTCGTGGTGACGTCTTTTAGATGCGGAACATTGCGGATCGTCACCGGCTCGCTGGTGAGCAGGGTGCCTGCAAGGATCGGTAATGCGGCGTTCTTGGCGCCCGATATTCGCACCTGGCCAGATAGCCGGGCGCCGCCTTCGATGAGAAGCTTGTCCAAGGCGCCCTACGCCCCGCCGGCCTGTTGCCATTCCTCGGGCGTCATTGCCCGAATCGAGAGTGCATGAATCTCGTTACCGACGAGCGAGCCCAGGCAACGATAGACCAGCTGGTGCCGGGCCAGGGGCCGCTTGCCCTCGAACTCCTCGGCAACAACGAGCGCCTCGAAGTGATGGTTATCGTCGCTCGCGACACGGACCGTGGGATTCTCGAAGCCCTCGGCTATCAGTTTCTCAATCTCGGTGGGTTCCATTCGACTATTTACGGGTTACATTTCCGGGGTCGCGAAGTGTAACCGCAAACCCGCGGGTATCCCAATGCGCGCACATGATTGTGTATCATAGCCCACCCGAGTCGGCCTGGAGCGCGGGAGACTTTGGTCCGCTAAATCTAACAACAAAGGCCACTCGCTGGAACAAAGACCCTATGCTTCTCAATATCGTCGAGGTTATTGGCGGCCTGGTTCTCCTGATCTGGGGTGCCGACCGTTTCGTTCACGGTGCTGCGGCAGCCGCGCGAAACCTCGGCGTAGCCCCGCTCCTCATCGGGCTGACCATCGTTGCGTTCGCCACCTCGGCGCCGGAGATACTGGTCTCGGTCGTCGCCGCGATGCGCGGGGAGCCCGACCTCGCTTTCGGCAACGCGATCGGCTCGAACATTGCCAACATCGGGCTCGTGCTGGGCTCGATTGCGATCGTCCGGCCGATCGAACTCCGGTCCGCGACACTGCGTCGCGAGATGCCTGCGCTGCTCGCCGTCTCCTTGCTCACCGTCTCGCTGTTTCTCGATACCTTCCTGTCGAGAATCGATGGCCTCGTCATGCTTACGGGGCTCGTGATCGTAATGATATGGCTCGCACGCCTGGGCATGCGTTCGGCAGCCACGGACCCGATGGCGGAAGACTACGAAGCAGAGATTCCACGGCACGTGAGTATGGTCGCGGCCATCGTGTGGCTGCTCGTAGGCCTCGGCACGCTGTTGATCGGGGCCGAGCTGCTCGTCGAAGGCGCAATAGAGATTGCGCGCACGCTCGGCGTCAGCGAGGTGGTCATTGGAATAACGCTGGTTGCCATCGGTACAAGCCTCCCGGAACTTGCCGTATCGCTGGTCAGCGCGATGAAGGGCGAATATGGCCTCGCCATCGGCAACATTGTCGGATCCAACATTTTCAACCTGCTTGCCGTCATCGGTATCGCGGCAGCGATCGAGCCGTCGGCGCTCGCGCCGTCGGTATTGTCGCTGCACATCTTCGTAATGGTGGCGTTCACCCTCGTGTTGTTCGCGATGACCTATGACTACGACGGCAAGAGCGACCTCACACGCCTCGAAGGTGCCGCGCTGCTGACCGCGTACATCGCTTACATGGGCTACGTCGTGACGCAGAACGTGTAGCTCTTCCGGCAGCCGCTTTTGGCTGCGTTCAGGCGTAAAAGGTTTAGAATAGTCCGAAGGCTGTGCCCCCACCCCGAGACTGCGAGAACGCTGTGTCCGAAAACCTGAATAACGACGAGTTGATTACGCTCGCGCGCGAAGTACTGGAGATCGAATCGCGCGCGGTCGACTCGTTGCGTGCACGGCTCGATCACGACTTCGCCGCCGCTTGTCGATTGATCAACGACACGCCGGGCCGCGTGGTTGTGACAGGGATGGGAAAATCGGGCCATATATCTTCGAAGATTGCCGCAACGCTCGCGAGTACCGGCACGCCCGCATTTTTCATGCACCCTGCCGAAGCCAGTCATGGTGACCTCGGAATGATTACTGCGCAGGACCTGGTGCTTGCCATCTCCTATTCCGGCGAGACCGAGGAAGTCGTCACGATCCTGCCGCTGGTCAGGCGAATGGGTGCGAAACTCATCTCCATGACCGGCAATCCGGGTTCCACGCTTGCGCGTATCGCCGACGTCCACCTGAACGTGGCCGTGTCAGAGGAGGCATGCCCGCTGAACCTGGCACCGACGGCGAGCACGACAGCCACTCTGGCCATGGGCGACGCACTGGCAGTGGCGTTGCTCAAGAACCGCGGCTTCACGGCCGAGGACTTTGCCCGGTCGCACCCGAGTGGCAGCCTCGGCAAGCGGCTTTTGCTGCGCGTCGGGGACGTCATGCGCACGGGCGAGGACGTTCCGGCCGTGCGACCGGAGGTCAGGCTGCGCGACGGTCTGATGGAGATGACGCAGAAAGGCCTCGGCATGACTGCCATCGTTGACGATCACGGCAGGATTCTCGGCATATTTACCGACGGTGACCTGCGCCGCGCGCTCGACGACGGCGCCGACGTGCACACGACCTCGATGGCCGAGGTCATGCACGCCAACTGCAAAACGACGACCGAGGATGTCCTCGCCGCTGAGGCGGTACACGTGCTCGAGGAAAACAAGATAACTTCATTGCTCGTCGCCGACGAAAAAGAACGGCTGATCGGGGCACTCAACATCCACGACCTATTTCGCGCAGGCATAATGTGAATTCGGCAGCGACCCATAATCGACTCGCGGAACTGCGTCTGGTCGCCTTCGATATCGACGGCGTCTTCACCGACGGACGTTTCTACCTGTCCGATGAGGGCATCGAGTCCAAGGCCTTCAATACCCAGGACGGCTTCGGGATTCGCCGGCTGATCAATGCCGGCTTCGAGGTTGCCGTTATCAGCGGCAGGCATTCGGCAGCTGCGGCAAAACGCATGGACGAACTGGGAGTAAGGCACGTCGTCCTTGGCACCGGTGACAAGTGCGCTGCTTTCGACGAGCTGATTACGGCTCTCGGGATGCATGCATCCGAATGTGCATTCGTGGGCGACGACATTCCTGATCTCGCACTGCTGGAGAAAGTCGGCTACTCGATTGCGGTCGCCAATGCCGTCGAGGAAGTCCGCGATTTCTGCGATTACACCACAAAGGCGGCCGGCGGCTACGGGGCCGTCCGCGAGGTCTGCGATCTCGTTCTGGCGGCGCGGCCGGGGACCTCGCATTGAGTGCTCGTAACCTGTTGATATTCGGCGTTCTGTTCGCGGCTGCCATCGGCAGCTGGTACCTGGCGCGTGTGAAGGGAGACGAGGATACAGGCCAGCGCGGCGTCGATCCGGTACACCGCGGTTTCTACCTGAAATCGGCGCGGATCCTAGGAACCGGGCCTGGCGGCGACCTGCTATATGAACTTCGCGCGAAGCACGCCGAGGAGCAACTGGATGGCAGTATCGAGTTCACCGACGTCCGCTTCGACTATTCACCGGAAATGGACGTACCGTGGACGGTCAATGCGGACAGCGCGACCATCCTGCCGATACGCCAGCGCGTGCAGTTGCGCGGTCACGTCAGGGCGAGGAGTTCACAGGGATTTTCGGACAGCGATACGGAAATCCGCACCGATTACCTGGAACTCGATCCAGAACGCTATATTGCGGAAACCGAAGAACGAGTCCAGATCCGTATTGGCACGCGCAGCCTGACGGCTACGGGCATGCTAGCATCACTGAATGACAGTCGACTGGAACTGAAGTCGAACGTCAGCGGGAAATTCGTGCCCTAGCCTATGCGCAGAAATACCACTGTAAGACTTGCCGCCGTCCTGTTCCTGCTGCCTGCCGCTGCAGCCGCGCAGATTACCGACCTGCGCCTGCCGATCTCCCTGGATGCGGATTCCACCGCCTATGACGGCAAGAACTCGATGCTCATGTTCCGCGGACTGCGCTTGTCGCAGGGAACCATTGGCATAGAAGCGGACGAGGGACGGGCGAGTAACCTCGATTTTGAAGACAGCACCTGGCAGTTCTCGGGCAATGTCATCATCGACGTGGAGAACGGCCACATCGAATGCGACACGGCCGACCTGCAGTTCATCAAGCATCAATTGACACTCGCCACGATCGTCGGTGCCCCTGCGACATTCGAACTCAGGCGGCCGGGGAGTGACGAGACGACCTACGCCGAGGCCGGGAAACTGCGATACAACCTGCTGGAGGGCACGATCGAGTTCTCCGAAAACGCTGTAATTACGGAGGGCGGCAACCAGATCGCCTCCAATTACCTGATCTACAACATCATCGAGCAGCGAATAAATGCACAGGGTTCACCGGATGGCGACGGCAAGGTCAGGATCACGTATACGCCTAAGGACGAATCCGGCGATTCCGGTGACCAGGACAATGCCGATGCACCGGGCGACTCCGAAGAGCCGGAGCCCGGAGATGGCGGGCCATGAGCATCCTCAGCGTTCGGGATATCTCGAAAACGTACAAGCTCCGCAAAGTCGTCAAGTCGATTTCCATTGAAATCAAGAGTGGCGAGGTAGTCGGCCTGCTGGGCCCGAACGGTGCCGGCAAGACTACCGCCTTTTACATGATCGTCGGCCTGATTCCTGCCGACAAAGGCACAATCCTCCTCGACGGTCATGACCTGACCGCGTTACCCATGCACCGGCGTGCCCGCATGGGTCTCGGCTACCTGCCGCAGGAAGCCTCCATATTTCGCAAGCTCACGGTGGAGCAGAATATCCTCGCGATCCTCGAAAACCGCGATGATCTCGATCGTGCCGGCCGCGAGGAGGAACTCGAGAAACTGCTTGACGAACTGCACGTGGGACACGTGCGCTCGAGCCTCGGCATAAGCCTCTCCGGCGGTGAACGGCGCCGCGTGGAAATCGCCCGCGCCCTCGCGGCCAATCCGCATTTCGTGCTGCTCGACGAGCCGTTCGCCGGCGTCGACCCGATTTCGGTACTCGATATTCAACGTATAATCAAGCACTTATGCGCGAGGGACATCGGCGTCCTGATTACCGACCATAATGTGAGAGAAACCCTCGGAATTTGCGGGCGAGCCTATATACTCAGTGATGGCAGTCTGATCGCTTCGGGAACGCCGGAAGAGATCCTCGAAAACCAGCACGTCCGGGAAGTGTATCTCGGACAGGAGTTCAAGCTCTGAGGCAATGCTAAAACCTTCGCTGCAGCTAAAACTCGGACAAACGCTCACCATGACGCCGCAATTGCAGCAGGCTATTCGCCTGTTGCAATTGCCGGTTCTCGACCTGAATGCGCAGATCCAGGACGCGCTCGAAGAGAACATCATGCTCGAGATGGAGGACCTGCCCGATGTCCCCAAGACGAGCGACGAGTCCACGGCCGAGATCGAGACAATACGGGCCGAGGACCAGTGGCAGACCCGTTCGGACCGCCGCATCCAGGATGGCGGCTGGAACGGCGAAGGCCGGCCGATCAGCGAATTTGCCGATGAGTCCGGCGAAACGCTTCGCGAGCACCTGCTGTGGCAGCTGGAAATGGAACAGTTCTCGCCGCGGGAAGCGATGATCGGCGAGGCGATCATCGATGCGATCAATGACGACGGTTACCTGACCATCGGGCTCAGCGAGATCGAGGAAATCCTCGCGCCGGAAACCGGCGTGCGTCGCGAAGAGATCGAAGCCACGCTCGCCAAGGTGCAGCGCCTCGATCCCGCCGGCATCGGCGCTCGCTCATTGTCGGAATGCATTACGCTGCAGCTGAAACAGCTCGACGATGCGACCCCCGGTCTGGAACTCGCCATGGATCTTGCCGACCGGCACCTCGACCTCGTGGCGACGCGAGAGTACGGTGAGCTGCGACGCAGTCTGCGGACATCGGAGGAAACGCTGCACGACGCGCTGGCCCTGATTCGTGCCTGCAATCCTCGTCCAGGACAGGCTGTAAGCCCTGCCGCTGCGGAGTATGTCATTCCGGACGTATTCGTGCGCAAGGTGGACAACCGCTGGCAGGTCGAAATCAGTCCAACCGGCGTGCCCAAGTTGTCCGTCAATCAACAGTATGCAAAATTGTTGCGCGGCAGCGGTGACCATGCGGTACTGCGCACCCAGCTGCAGGAGGCACGCTGGCTCATTCGCAGCCTGGAAATCCGCAATGAGACCTTGCTCAAGGTCGCGACCTGCATCGTGAAGCGGCAGACCGATTTTCTCGAGCAGGGTGACGAAGCCATGAAGCCGATGGTGTTGCGTGATATTGCCGACGAGATCGGCATGCACGAATCGACCATCTCCCGTGTCACGACCAACAAGTACATGCACACGCCACGCGGTGTCTTCGAGTTCAAGTATTTCTTCTCGAGCCACCTCGCGACCGCGGACGGGGAAGAGCAGTCCTCGACCTCCGTACGGGCGAAGATCCGCAAACTGATCGGTGCGGAAAACCCGGCGAAACCATTGAGTGATAACAAGATCGCCAGCCTGCTCGCGGACGAAGGTATAAAAGTTGCCAGGCGCACGGTCGCGAAGTACCGTGAGTCTATGAACATCGCGTCATCGAGTGAGCGTCGCCAACGACCGGCACGATAGAAACACAGGGAAGTGAGTTCGTAATTATAAGCAGGAGAAGAATATGCAACTAAATGTCTCGGGCCACCACGTCGAAGTCACCGAAGCAATGAGAGGTTATGTAGAGTCCAAGATAGAACGCCTCGAACGGCATTTCGACATAGTGTCCAACGTGCACTGTATTCTCACCGTGGAAAAATTGCGGCACAAAGCGGAAGCGAAAGTAAACGTGAACGGCGGCACCATCTATGCCGATAACACTGAAGAAGACATGTATGCTGCTATCGATGGCCTGGTAGACAAACTGGATCGGCGTGTGAGGAAGCATAAGGAGAAGCTTGTCGACCATCACGCCAGGGACGCCCACAAGAGGCGATTTTGAAAATCAGCCGCGCTGCCCCAGCGGCGCGGCATCATTGAAAAACAAAAAAAACCATGTTGCTCGAAGAAATCATCAACCCGGATGCGGTGCTCTGCAACGCACATGCGCGCAGCAAGAAGCACTGCCTGGAAATCCTCGGTGAACTGCTGGTCCGATCACAACCCGATACGTCTGCAGAGGATATTTTCGAACGTCTCATCGAGCGTGAACGTCTCGGCTGCACCAGCCTGGAAGCCGGCGTAGCTTTCCCGCATTGTCGCGTCGAGGGTATCGACCGGTGCATTGCCGCGATGATCAAGCTGTCGGAGCCAATAGACTTCGACGCCACTGATGGAGTGCCCGTCGACCTGGTATTCGGCCTGATGGTGCCGAAGGAAGTGACCGATAGCCATCACGCCGATATCGCGATGATCACAAACCTGCTCGGCAATCCCGCACTGCGCGCCAGGCTGCGTGAAGCAACATCCAGCAGCGCCCTGTACAGCACGCTGATCGAAGGGAGCAGCGCTTCCGTCCCCGATCAATTACAGACAGTCCACGGGAATTGAAGCCCCGTCGGCCGGCAAGAGCCCGACAATGTCCGACAATATGCGCCTGATCATCGTAAGCGGCCTGTCCGGTTCCGGCAAGACCGTTGCGCTGCACGTGCTGGAGGACCTGGGCTATTACTGTATCGACAACCTGCCGGCCGGACTGCTCGAAGCGGTTGTCGAGGAAGTGTCTTCCGGCCCGGGACAGACAGGCCGTGGACTCGCGGTTGGCATCGATGCCCGCAACCGGCGTCAGGATCTCGAGTCGCTGCCGCACCTGATCGAGGAGTTCCGGCAACGGCAGATTCAGACCGATGTTCTCTTCGTGCTTGCAGAAGACGAAGTTTTGCTGAAGCGCTACAGCGAGACGCGGCGGCGTCACCCGCTTGCCGAGCACGGCGCCGAATTGCGGGCCGCAATCAGTGCGGAGCGGGAAATGCTGTCCGAGGTCATCAATTCGGCCGACCTCATCATCGACACATCCCGAACCAGCGTGTATGACCTTGCCGACATTATCCGGGAACGGATAGACGGGCGTGCGCCGGCCTCGCTTTCGGTGCTGATAGAGTCCTTCGGCTACAAGCACGGCATCCCGGCGGACGCGGACTTCGTCTTCGACCTGAGATGCCTGCCCAACCCCTACTGGGACCTGAACCTGCGGCACCTGAGCGGGCTGGACGAACAGGTGGTGCAGTTCCTCGATTCGCAGGAATCGGTGGCGGCAATGCGTACCGATATCCTCGCGTTTCTCGAGCGTTGGATTCCAGAGTACCGGGCGTCAAACCGGGCCTTTCTCACGGTCGCGATCGGCTGTACCGGTGGTCAACACCGGTCCGTTTACATGGCCGAAAAACTCGCGGAGTCCCTGCGCGCCTCCGTGGATCACATCAGCACCCGCCATAAGGAACTGTAACGCCCGCACTCGACTGAAGCCGGGGAAGGTTCCCCGGCCGTTTTCGGTTAAACTCCGGCCGTAATCGTTGCCCCGAACCGGGGCAGGCATACGAGTCGGGGCAGGATCCATGGAAGCGAGAGAGCATACCCAGGGCAACCTGCAGCTGTTGCGCGAGAAGCTCGACAGCGGCCGCATGCGTTCCGCACGCCTGATGGTGCACAGCCTGCACCCCGCCGAGATCGCACGTCTCCTCGAATCACTCCCGCTGCAGGAACGTGCCGTATTGTGGGAAATGGTGTCGCCGGACGACGAGGGCGACGTTCTCGTCGAACTGAGCGACGAGGTTCGCGACGGGCTGATCGAAGACATGCAGACCGACGAGCTCATCGCCGCGACCGCTGGCATGGATTTCGACGACCTCGCGGACCTGCTTGCCGACCTTCCTGAAGTCGTTTCAAAGCAGGTACTGCAGTCGCTGGACAAGGCCGACCATGATCGCCTGCAGCAGGTTCTCGCCTACGAGGAAGACTGCGCCGGCGGCCTGATGAATGTCGACATCGTGACGGTCCGTCCCGATGTTACCCTGGAAGTCGTCATGCGCTACCTGCGCGCTGTCGGCGAAATGCCCGATGGAACCGACCTGTTATTCGTGGTCAATCGCGATAACGAGTACGTCGGGTCGCTGTTTCTGTCGCGATTACTTACGCACGACCCGGATACGCTGGTTTCCAGCATCATGTCGACAGAAGTAATGCCGATACCTGCACACACGCCCTCAACTCAGGTCGTCTGGGAATTCGAGAATCGCGACCTGTTGTCGGCTCCGGTCGTCGATGACGATTATCGCGTTGTCGGCCGAATTACTGTCGATGACGTTGTCGACGTGATTCGCGAGGAAGCCGAGCACTCGCTGATGAGTGCGGCCGGTCTCGACGAAGAGGACGACATGTTTGCACCCGTCTTCAAGAGTGCTCGGCGCCGAGCGCTGTGGCTGGGAATCAACCTGGGCACGGCCTTTCTCGCCGCTGCGGTAGTCGACCAGTTCCAGACCACGATCGACAAGATCGTGCTCCTCGCGGTCCTCATGCCCGTCGTGCCGAGCATGGGCGGCGTCGCAGGCACGCAGTCGCTGGTCATCATCACACGCGCCATGGCACTCGGCCAGGTAGACAAGACCAATGCCACCCGGATCCTGAAAAAGGAGCTTGCGGTCGGCCTGCTGAACGGCGTGGGATGGTCGATCGTCGTCGGCACGTTCACTTACCTGTGGTTCGGCGACTGGCGCATCGGCGGAGTCATCGCCGCAGCCATGATCATCAACCTGTTCATTGCGGCCTTCTCGGGTTTCGGTATTCCTTTGCTTCTCAAGCGGATGCGAATCGATCCGGCAATCGCGGGAGGCGTCGTCCTGACAACCGTGACCGACGTTGTCGGCTACATGACATTCCTGGGCCTGGGTGCCGCGCTGCTCTTGTAGGGTCCCGAAGACGCGGCCACGCGTGGCTCAGGCATGCAGAATATCGAGATCTTCCTCCACCCAGTGTGGCGCGAAAAGACGTGGCACCTCTTTGCCGGTAATGAAGTCCTGCAGCTGGTCCCGGACGCGCATCGCGTCCCTGTAGCCGAGGTCGATCAATTCGCGCGTATACGCCTGTTCAAACATCAGGTAGCTGAGCAGGCGCCCCTCTCCGCGACCGCGGCCGCTGATTCCCCAAAGCAGAGTACGAAGCGCGACAGGCAAAGCCTCTCGATGTCGGTGCGCCAGCAACCGCAGGTCCTCGCTGGGCACGATGACCATCGTGTCGATCGGCCGCATGCGCGAAAGCTTGGGGCCACGATGCTGCGCGGGCACAGTGTCGATCAGCTGATTGACGCTGTTGAGGCGTTCCAGGTCGGAATACAGGCCGTCCATGAACAGGGTATCGAGGGTAT
>WOR8_10000608_pt1 | contig 40525 bp, 37 predicted proteins | sample DeeMarSeWOR38_10_FD_19890 | JGI IMG/M metagenome (IMG submission 19890)
TACGTTGGCCGTTCCGGCATCGTCGGTGCATCGCCTGCGGCGAACAACAACACTCACTTCGAACAACTCGAAGCCAATAACGTCGACCTGAGCAACGTCAACGAATTCGTGGCCGTGCCGCAGTCGTCGATTCTCGGCATACCGTCTTCCGCTACAGCGGGCGTCATGACGTCACGCGCCGCATCGGAAGCGTTTTACGTGGCGGGCACCAACCGCGCCATGTTCCGTTTCACGCTGTTGAACCACATGTGCAACGACATGGAGCAGATGCTCGACACCAAGCTGCCACCGGACTGGATTCGCCAGGACGTTAGCCGCAGCCCGGGCGGCGACAGCCGTTTGTTCCTCAATAACTGCATAGGCTGCCACTCGGGCATGGACCCGCTGGCCGGCGCCTATGCTTACTACAACTACAACGAGGATACCGGCATGCTGGAGTACACCCCCGGCAACGTGCAGCCGAAGTATTTCAACAACGACCTGAATTTTCCGCAGGGCTTCAGGACAGTCGACGACTCCTGGGAGAACCGTTGGCGCCAGGGCCAGAACGCCTACCTGGGCTTCGACAACTCGCTGCCCGGCCGTGGCAATGGCGCGAAGTCGCTGGGTGCGGAACTCGGCAACAGCCAGGCCTTTGCAGCCTGCCAGGTAAAGAAGGTATTCCGTGCCGTCTGTCTCCGTGAGCCGGAGAATGCGGCGGACCGGGGTGCCGTAGACGCCATTACCAACACGTTCCGGTCGTCGGGCTACCGCATGAAGCAGGTATTCGCCGATACAGCCGTTCACTGCATGGGCCAGTAGGGAGACAGGACAATGATCACAGCAAACAGAATTGCTACCTATTCGACCCTGGCCACGAGCGTGCGCGTTCTCAGGGCAGCCGCGATCAGCGTATTCGCAAGCGCGGTGCTTGCCGCCTGCGGCGGCGGCGCAGCGACGACCGAGAATCCGCTCACACAGGCACCGCCTCCCGGGAACGCACCGTATACCGGTCCGGTTGCGCGTGATGCCGACGTATTGAAGTTCCAGCAGGAATTCTGGTCGAACGCAAAGACGTCAGATCGTTGCGGCTCCTGCCATAACGAAGTCGTTGGACAGACGCCGATGTTCGTACGTAACGACGACGTCAACCTGGCTTACGATGAAGCACTTACCGTCGTGAACACGACGCAACCGGCGTTGTCGCGCCTCGTCGAGAAAGTTGGCGGCGGCCACAACTGCTGGAACGAAGATCCGTCGAGCTGTGCGGCGATCATGACGACCTGGATCGAGAACTGGCTCGGTAGCTCCGGCGGCGGTGGCCGCCAGATCCTGCTGACGCCGCCGGCTTCCAGCGAACCGGGCGCCAGCCTCAACTTCCCGCTGGACACGGCCGCTTTCGAGGCCACGGTTTACCCCGTGCTGGTCGCAAACTGCGCCGGTTGTCACAGTTCGGAATCGGCAACTGCTCAGCAGCCGTACTTCGCCGACCCGGACGTGGTTACCGCTTACGATGCGGCCAAGCCCAAGATCAATCTCGATACGCCAGCCAATTCCAGAATGGTTATTCGCCTCCGCAGCGAGTTCCACAACTGCTGGTCCGGCAATTGCTCGGCCGACGCCCAGGTCATGGAAAACGCCATAGCCACGTTCGCCGGCGGCATTTCACCGACGACCGTCGACCCGAACCTCGTGACGAGCAAGGCGCTGCGCCTTGTCGACGGCACGCTGGCCGCGGGCGGCAACCGCTACGAGGACTCACAGATCGCGCTGTGGGAGTTCAAGACCGGCAACGGCACGATTGCTTACGACACCAGCGGCGTCGATCCCGCGGTCGACCTCAATTTCTCGGGTGGCGTGACCTGGTTCGGCGGCTGGGGCATCACCATTACGGACGGCAAGGCTCAGGCCTCGACGACCGCATCGGCGAAGCTCTACGACATCATCCAGGAGTCGGGTGAATTTTCGATCGAAGCCTGGGTGATCCCTGCCAACGTGACGCAGGAAGAAGCGCGTATCGTCAGCTACTCGGCAGGAACGACGCAACGCAACTTCACGCTGCAGCAGACGCTGTACGACTACCGCTTCCAGCTGCGCACGACCGAGACCAGCCTCAACGGCGACCCGGAATTGTCCACGCCGGCGGCGGACGAGGTCCTGCAGGCGACGCTACAGCACGTGGTAGCAACCTACGACCCGATCAACGGCCGCCGTATCTACGTAAACGGTAGCCTGGTCACGCAGATTGACCCGGTACCGGGCGGCACGCTGATCGACTGGCAGCGCGAATTCGCGCTCGTCCTCGGCAACGAGGCGTCCGGCGACGGCCTGTGGCAGGGCACCATCCGCCTCGCGGCAGTCCACCGCCGTGCGATGACGCAGGAACAGGTCATGCAGAACTTCGATGCCGGTGTCGGCGAGCGCTTCTTCATGCTGTTCGATATCTCCGAGAACATCGGCGCGGCGCCTGATTCCTCGTTCATCCTGTTCGAGGCGGCGCAGTACGACACATACGCCTACCTGTTCGACCGGCCGCACTTCATAACGCTCGACGGTTCCACGCCGGAAGGCATTCCGATCCGTGGCCTGCGGGTTGCGATGAACGGTGCGGAGGCGCGGGTTGGCCAGACCTATGCGACGCTGGACGACACGCTGAGCGCGTCGGAATTCGTCGAGCTGGGCCAGCCGCTGTCGTCGCTGGGCGCGGTGCTGCCGCTGGAGAAGGGACCGGAGGACGACGAGTTCTTCCTGACCTTCGATGCGCTGGCCGGCAACAGCTTCAGCCGCCCGGCCGACCCGACACTGGTAGTAACCGAAACGGATCGCCCGCCGTCGCCCCACGTCGGCCTGCGCACCTTCGACGAGATCAACGCGACCTACGCCGAAGTTACGCTCGTCGACCCGACGACGCCTGCGGTCGACATGACCTACCAGGAACTGCGGCAGTCGCTGCCGGCGGTGGAAAGCCTCAACACGTTCCTGTCGTCGCACCAGGTCGCGATCGCGCAGCTGGCAATCCAGTACTGCGACGCGATGATCGGTACGGCAGGCAGTCCGGGCGCCAACCTGAACACGCTGTTCCCGGGATTCAACTGGAACAACTCGAGCGAGTTCAGCAGCAACCGTAATGCATTCGTGAACCCTCTCATCGATTGGCAGCCAGCCGATTCGCGCCGAGGTCTTCGAGGAACTCGCGTCCTACCAGGACCCGACCACGGCCGTAAACGCCGAGGGCGAATCGCTGGACCGTCCGGACAACCTGGTGGACCGCCTCATCGCCGGCGGCAGCGGTACCCGTTCAATCGGCAAGGGCGTCTGCGCAGCAATGCTCGGCAACGCCGTAACACTCGTTCAGTAAACACAGACAGGATTGACAAGGAACACAGCAATGGCCAAGAAACGCAACGCAAGAGACTTTGATGCGCCTCAGCTGCATGGAGATCATCCACGTCCTGTCACGCGACGGCAGTTCGTCGCGCAGGGCTTCCGGACGGGCGCTGCCTACGCCGTAGGCGGCGGAATACTGAGCGCGATGGCAGCCAGTCCCCGGCTCGCGCAGGCAGCGCTGTCGGGTGACCTGGACAGCCAGCTCGCGAGCTGCGGTATCGCGACTGCCGGCGCCGGCAAGATTCCGTTCATTTGCTTCGACCTCGCGGGCGGCGCAAATATCGCCGGCTCGAACGTGCTGATCGGCCAGGAAGGCGGCCAGCAGGATTTCCTCGGCACCAACGGCTACGAGCGGCAAGGTTTGCCGGGAGACATGATCCCGGGACTCGTCGATCCGGTGCTGCAGCAGGACTATGCCAATTTCGACCTCGGCCTTGGCTTCCATCTCGATTCCGCGTTCCGGCGCGGCATCATGCAGAGCCTGACGCCGGGGCGTGAAGCGAATATCAACGGCGCGGTAATCCCTGCGCGTTCGGATAACGACACGGGCAACAACCCCCACAACCCGATGTACGGTATCGCCCGTGCCGGAGCGAACGGCTCGATCCTCACTCTGGCCGGCTCCGAAAATACGGACTCGGGCGGCAACTCCATGCTGCCCGCGATGCTCTACGATCCCGAACTCCGGCCGACGAAGGTCGACCGTCCTTCGGACGTCGTGAACCTGGTGGATACCGGCGACCTGGCCGCGATCCTGAGCCCGCGTGATGCGACAGCCGTAATGGAGTCTATCTACCGTCTGACAGGACGCAAGATGAGCAGCGTGGACACAGCGCTGGCACCCTCGGAAGACGCCGCCATGAAGCGGCTCGTCGAATGCGGCTACCTGAAGTCAGCCGATATTGCCGATCGCTTTGCCGGCGTCCCCGTTGATCCGAGCCTCGATCCCGAAATCGTTGGGCCCAACGGCATCTTCACGGAAGCCGAGTTCAACGCCGGCGACCGGGATTCACGGGAATTCCAGAAGACCGCATCCATCATGAAGCTGGTGATGAACGGTTATGCCGGTGCCGGCTGCGTCGAGATGGGCGGCTACGACTATCACGGCGGCCGCCGCGCCGAAGGCGAGGTCAAGGACTTCCGTGCAGGACGCTGCATGGGCGCATGCCTGGAGTATGCGGCACGCCTCGGCACGCCCCTCATGCTGTATGTCTTCAGCGACGGCTCGCTGTCGTCGAACGGCGCGATCGACAACACGGTCGAGGGCCGCGGCAAGGGCGAGTGGTCCAGTGACAATTCGTCGACCGCCGGTGCGTTCTTCCTGGTGTACAACCCGAACGGCCGCGCGACACTCATGGGAGGAACGCTCGACGAACAGCTCCGGCACCAGCAGATCGGCTACATGAGCAGCGACGGCGCCGTGCAACGCGCGGCGACGCCCGCGGCGAACAACGTCAACCTGCTGGTGAATACCGTGATACTGAACTACATGGCGCTGCATGGCGAACAGGGCCAGTTCGCCAATTTATTCCCCAATCACGGCCTGGGCAACGCTGCCATGCAGGACAGCCTCACCGCGTTCACGCCGATAGTAAACGGCACCATCGGTTGAGCGTAATGATTGCCAACCCCGTATAGCCTTGCGGCTGTACCGCCGCGCGGCTGCTCCCCGGCAGCCCCGGCACTACCCGCGGCCGGTCGATTTCCCCGACCGGCCGCTTTTTTTCTCCTGACTCCCCTACAACACGCAGCGCGGGCAACACTCGTTCCCGTTGACCGTCGCCGTCCAATAGCAAAGCCTGCAAGACAGGAGATCGGGTCATTTCTCTCCCTCATGGCTCCCTTCGGTCCGCTTTACTTCGGTCGAAAAACGCCCCGATCTCCTGTCTTGCGTTACGCACCGACTGGGGGGGCGGGCTACCGGCGATGTTCTTCGAGGAAGTAAAGCGGACCGAAGGGAGCCATGACGAGAAGAACATCGCCGGTAGCCCGCCAGCTCAGTTCGCGCGACGAAGGTCGACGCGCATGGGCGGCCGGTGAGCGGGTTGTTATTCAATTGAGAAGCGTGTCCGGCAGTTTGCGCGGCACCGTGCTATAAAACGGCGCATGGGTGACGTAAAGCAACTGCAGAGTTATCTCGCCTGTCCGCGCTGCGACAAGACACCGCTCACATTCGACGACGGTACGTTTCGCTGCGAGGCGTGCAAGATCGACTTTCCTGACGTCGGCGGCATCCCGTGGATGTTCGCGGACCCGGACGCCAGTCTGGGGGAGTGGCGCAACAGGCTGCAATTCGCGCTGCAGCAGCTTGGCCACGAGATTGCAGGGCTCGACGTCGAGCTCAAGGATGAGAACCTTCGGACGCTGACCCGCAGGCGCCTGGAACGCTACAGGAAATCGGTCGAACAACACCGGCGCGCGCTGCAAAAGCTGCTCAGGCCGGTCGACGTACAATCGCAAAGCGGCAGCTTTGAGTCCTACCTGGCGCTTCGGACCCGGCTTCCGGTCGACCAGGGTCTGAATACCTACTACGCGAACGTCCATCGCGACTGGGCATGGGGCGACGAGGAGAACGAAGCGTCGCTGAAGCAGCTTCGATCGGTGCTGCACGACAACGCGGACCTCGGCGACGTGCTGGTCCTCGGCGCGGGCGCGGGGCGCCTTGCATACGATGTTCACAGGCAACTCGATTGCTCACGCCTTGTCGCAATGGACTTCAACCCGTTGCTGATGCTCGTCGCAAAGGAAATGGCACAGGGCAACCGCCTGTCGATGTACGAGTTTCCCATTGCACCCAGGTCTCTCGAGGACGACGCCGTTCTGCGCAGGCTGTCGGCGCCGGAGGCAGCCGGTGACGATTTTCACCTGGTACTGGGCGATGCACTGCGCGCGCCGTTTGCCGCGGGCTCGTTCGACACCGTCATTACGCCCTGGCTCATCGACATCATCTCGGAAGACCTGCCTGTGTTCGCCACACGTATCAACCGGCTTCTCGGGGACGACGGCCGCTGGGTGAACTTCGGCTCGCTGGCCTTCGCCGACCCGTCGCGTGCGCGGCGTTACAGCCCCGAGGAAACCAAGGCGATCGTCGCCGAGTGCGGCTTCTCGGACCCCTACGTATCCCAGGCGACCATTCCATACATGTGTTCCCCGGCCAGCCGTCACGGCCGGCAGGAACGGGTATTTTCGTTTTGCGCCTACAAGGAACGTGATGCCCGATCGGTGCCGCGCCACAAGGCGCTGCCCGACTGGCTCGTCACGGGCAAGGAACCGGTACCGCTGACGCAGTCTTTTCGCACCCAGGCAATGACGACGCAGATCTATTCTTTCATTATGTCGCTCATCGACGGCAAGCGCTCCATCGAGGACATGGCGAAGATTCTCGAGCAGCAGAAACTGATGAGCCGCCAGGAAGCCGTACCCGCGATTCGATCGTTTCTCACGCGCATGCACGACGATGCACAGCGCCAGCAGGGTTTCTAGGGAATTATGACCCTCGACGGGTAGTCATCCGGAAAACATCCGGGTTCCATCATGCAGCGCGCCACCGCCGTTGTCATGATACGAATCAATGACTTGCAACGACCGTAGGGCAGGAGGCCCGGGCCCGTGACGACACCCGCCATTTCCATAGTCTTCTTCATTGTGGCTGCATTTCTCGGTGCGCTCGGCCAGTACCTGTACAAGTCCGGCGCCGACCTGGCAGGCAGCGGCATCGCGAGCTACCTGCTGAACTGGCGGCTGCTCGCCGGCATCGCCTGCTACGTCGCGGTGATGACCCTGTTCGTGGCCGCATTCAGGAAAGGCGGGGCGCTCACGGTGCTCTATCCCATCTATGCATCAACCTTCATTTGGGCGGCCCTGCTCGCGTTCCTGTTCCAGGCGATACCGATCAGGCCCGTGAACGTCGCCGGCATGGGCCTGCTGGTAATCGGCATGTTCCTCATGGGCAGGTAGAACCATGGCTATCGACCTGGTAACTGGCAGCACGGTATTTCTCGGTTACGCGATCATCACGGGCGCGTTGCTGGTTCTCGCCGGCCTGCTACTCGGTCTGTTGCGGCTGTCCGGCCGGGATGTATCGTCACCGCTCTCCACCTACCGCGGCTGGCTCATCATGATCCCGATCGTACTGGGCACACTGTTGCTCGGCAGGGAGGCGACGATCGCGGGCGTAACGCTGCTGGCGGCTTTCGGTTTCAGGGAGTTCGCGCGCGCCACCGGCCTGTACGAAGACTGGTGGATGACCGGCATCGTCTATCTCGCAATCGTTGCGCTCGGCGCCGTGTCTTTAATGACCGATCCGCGCCTCGGGCAACCCGGCTGGTACGGCTTCTTCATGGCGCTGCCTACCTTTGTCATCGCGCTGATCCTGCTCGTGCCCGTCCTGCGCAACCGCGCGCAGGGCGAACTGCAGAAAGTCGCGCTCGCGATTTTCGGCTTCGTTTATTTCGGCTGGATGTTCATGCACCTCGGCTTTCTCGCCAACACGGCGAATGCCCTTGGCTACCTGCTATTCCTGGTTTTCGCAGTCGAGATAAACGATGTGGCGGCGTTCACGTTCGGGAAGATGTTCGGCAAACGCAAACTGAGGGAACAGATCAGCCCGAACAAGACACTCGCCGGATCGATCGGTGCGATCGCCGTGTCGCTGCTGCTACCCTGGCTGCTCTGGTTCTCGTTTCCGCACTTCAGTCCGGCCTTGCTCATCCTGACCGGCCTCATCGTCGGCATTGGCGGACAGCTCGGTGACCTGGTTATCAGCTATATCAAGCGCGACATCGGCATCAAGGACATGGGCGCGACGATTCAGGGCCACGGGGGAATCCTGGACCGCGTCGACAGCATGATTTTCGTGGCACCGATTTTCTTTCACATGGTGCGCTGGTTCAACGGCGCGGGGTGACGACGTCATGAACGCATGGAAATACCACCCGTCCCCGGATATCGGCACCCCGGTTGCGGACAGGCTGCAAAGCTTCCCGCGTGAGCCCGGCATGCTGGTGTACGCCCTTCGCTCGATCGCGGCCGTGCTACTGCGCGCCTGGATGCGCTTCTACCACCGCCTGCGCATCGATGGCCGAGAGAACCTGCCAACTAGGCGTTCGTATGTGATGGTCTGCAATCACACCAGTCACCTCGACACGCTCTGCCTGCTGTCTGCCGTCGCGCTGCGAAGCATTCACCACTGCTTCCCGGCCGCAGCTGCCGACTACTTTTTCACGAGCCTGCCCCGCTCGGCGGTCTCGGCGATACTTATCAACGCGTTGCCGTTCGATCGCAAGGCCGCGAGCGCACGGAGCCTCGAGCTGTGCTCGCGATTGCTCGAGGACGAGGGAAACATCCTGGTTCTGTTCCCCGAGGGAACGCGCACGACGACCGGTACGACCGGACGCTTTCGCTCCGGCATTGGCCGGCTCGCCGCCGGCAACGATCTCGATATCGTACCGTGCCATCTCGAGGGTGGCATGCGCGCGTGGCCGAAGGGCAAGCTGTGGCCGCGTCCGCACCGCTTGCATCTGCGCATCGGGCGAGCGAGGAACTTCCGTCACCTCGACACGAGCGCTGAGTCCGTGAGAGCCGTGTGTGCGGACCTGCAAGAATGCGTTTCGCAGCTCGGAGGAAGTCGCGCATGACGCTTTACGCCATCAAGCCTGCTTTCCAGAATCTGCTCAGGCCAGCCTGCCGCGCGCTCGCAAAGGCCGGCGTCACGGCCAACCAGGTAACGATCACGGCGATGCTCCTGTCGCTGGCAACCGGGGGCACGCTCGTGATTCTGTACGAGACGCCCTGGGTACTGCTCCTCGTGCCCGCGACCTTACTCGTGCGCATGGCGCTGAACGCAATCGACGGCATGCTTGCGCGGGAGCACGACATGCAGAGCCCATTGGGTGGCCTGCTGAACGAACTCGGCGACGTGGTCTCCGATATCGCCCTGTACGCCCCGTTCGGTTTGATTGCCGGCGTTTCGCCCGTCGCGGTGAATGTCGCGGTAGTGCTTGCCGTGTTGAGCGAAATGACCGGCGTCGTCGCGGTGCAGATCGGCGCGAGCCGGCGCTACGACGGCCCGATGGGCAAGAGCGACCGGGCATTGGCGTTCGGGCTGCTCGCGGTGTTGCTCGGCTTCGGCCTGGATGCGGGCGCCTGGGCGAACATCTTCGTCGCAATCGTGGCGCTGCTGATCGCAATTACGATCTTCAATCGCGCGCGTGCCGCGCTCGATGAACTAGAGCAACCCGGCTAGCTGTTGCGGCGAATCGGCCAGGCAGTCCGCACCGGCGCTGCGCAGTTCATCCGCCGTTCCGAAACCCCAGGTTACGCCGATTGCAGGAAAGCCGTTGCCGAGCGCGCCGACAACATCGTGATGGCGATCGCCGATCATTACCGAAGGGCGCTGCGACGATCGATCGCGCCGAGCAAACCGGAGCAGCTCGGTCTTGTCGGTTCGCGTGCCGTCCAGTTCCGATCCATAGACGTCGGCAAAATAAGGAGAGAGTTCGAAATGCTCGACGATCCGCCGGGCGAAGACGTGCGGTTTTGTCGTGGCCACGAAACAGCGGTGCCCCGCCCCGGTAATGTCGGCGAGCGCGGCATGAATGCCGGGATACACGGCGTTTTCCCGCCAGCCGATTGCGCTGAAACGCTCGCGGTAGTACTCGAGGGCACGCGGCGCCAGTTCGCGGCCGAGCAAACCCTCGAAGGTTTCGAGTAAAGGCGGGCCGATGAAGCGACGGAGCTCATCGCCGGCGGGCGGACGATGTCCCAGTTGTTCCAGCGCATACGCGATGCAATTCGAAATCCCCTCGAACGGGTCGGTCAGGGTGCCGTCGAGGTCGATGTATACGTTGCGGGACATTCTGTTATCTTGGCATGGAATTCAGCGGCCGACATCGAAACAGGAACGCAAAATGAAGATGCTGCGCACACCGGACGATCGTTTCGAGAACCTGCCCGACTATAACTTCGAGCCCCATTACACGAAAGTCGCGGGGCTGCGCATGCATTACGTCGATGAAGGTCCCGAGGACGGCGAACCCGTGCTGCTGCTGCACGGCGAACCGAGCTGGTCCTATCTGTATCGCCACATGGTGCCACCGCTCGCCGCAGCGGGCCTGCGGGTCGTCGCACCGGATCTCATCGGGTTTGGCAGGTCGGACAAACTCGCGAGCAAGAGCGACTACAGCTACGCCGGTCACGTGGGCTGGATGCGCGAATTCATCGAATCACTCGACCTGACCGATATCACGCTGTTCTGCCAGGACTGGGGCTCCCTGATCGGCCTGCGCGTCGCGGCAGAAAACGAGCAACGTTTCGCTCGAATCGCGCTCGGCAACGGCGGCCTGCCGACGGGCGATCAGGCCATGCCCGATGCATTTATGAAGTGGCGCGCCTTCGCGCTTCACAGCCCGTACTTTCCGATAGGCAAGATCATCCAGAGAGGCACGACGACGAACCTGCGTGACGCGGTGGTCGCCGCTTACGACGCGCCGTTTCCATCACGCAAGTTCAAGGCCGGGGCTCGCATGTTTCCGGCGCTGGTACCGGTCCGGCCGGACGACCCCGCGAGCGATGCCAACCGCCGCGCATGGGATGCTTTCGGCCGCTGGGAAAAACCATTCCTCACGGCCTTCAGTGACAAGGACCCGATTACGCGGGGCGGCGACCGTGTGTGGCAAGAGCACGTTCCGGGCGCGCAGGGTCAAAAGCACGTGACGATCGAGGGCGCCGGGCATTTCCTGCAGGAAGACAAGGGGGAGGAACTGGCGAGCGTGCTGATCGAGTTCATCGACTCGACTACGTGACTGGCCCCGGCGGCTTTCGCCGGTGCTTCTTCTCGTCATGGCTCCCTTCGGTCCGCTTTACTTCCTCGAATAAGCACCGGCGAAAGCCGCCTCGATGTACACCGTTAGCGTTCGAGGTACTTGAGCTTGTCCTTGACCTCGCGCCAGTCGTCGGCGTCTGCGGGCGGATCCTTCATCTCGGTGATGACCGGCCACTCTCTCGACAGCTCCGCGTTCAATTCGAGGAACTGCTCCTGGTCCGCCGGCAATTCGTCTTCCGAGTAGATCGCCTCTACCGGGCACTCCGGCTCGCACAGCGTGCAGTCGATGCACTCATCCGGGTCAATGACCAGGAAATTCGGTCCCTCGTGGAAACAATCTACGGGACAAACCTCGACACAGTCGGTCAGTTTGCACTTGATGCAGGCTTCGGTGACAACGAACGTCATTGGTGCGAGTTCCGGACAGGTTTATCGGTTTTGGAGCGCGTAAGCTATGCGAAGTGGCGCATCATATCAAGCCGCGCAGCGCCACATCACGCTCGTGCCTGCGAATACGCTACACTGCGCGACACGCGGCCCGCTCCGCTGTTCAACCTGACGATAAGATCTCTTTTTTCGTGAATAAAAACAGTAGTTTACAATCCATCGTCGTGCGCCTCGCCGGCGATTCGGGCGACGGAATACAGCTCATGGGCTCGCAATTCGCGGTCTCGACGGCACTGTCGGGCAGGGACTTTGCGACCTTTCCCGACTACCCGGCCGAGATTCGCGCGCCCGCGGGCACAACCTTCGGCGTATCGGCCTACCAGATCAACCTCGGCGGCGGCCCGATAACGACGGCGGGCGATGCACCGGACGTGCTGGTTGCCTTCAACCCGGCCGCACTCAAGGTCAGCCTGCCGATGCTGCGTCCCGGGGCACTGATCATCCTCAACAACGACAGCTTCACGCCGCGAAGTCTCGCAAAAGCCGGCTATGAAGAGGACCCTCGCGACGGCGACGCACTCGACCCGTTCCAGCTTGTCACTGCCGACATCAGCCATCTCAACCTCGAGGCGGTCCGCTCGTTCGGACTGAGCAAGTCCGAGAGCGGCCGCAGCAAGAATTTCTGGGCGCTCGGACTGCTGCTGTGGATGTTCGGCCGGGAGCTCGATCCCGTCGAAGCCTGGATCCGGCGCCGGCTTGCCAAAGAGCCGACTCTTCGCGACGCCAATGTCGCGGCGCTGCATGCCGGCCACGCGTTCGGCGAGACGGCGGAACTGGCGGCGGCGCTTCCGCAGATAAGCACCGAAACGGCGCGGATGGCGCCGGGCGAGTATCGCAGCATCACCGGTGCGGAGGCGCTCGCACTGGGTATCGCGGCGGCCGGCGAGCTTGCGGAGCGCGCCGTGCTGTTTTGCTCCTACCCCATTACGCCCTCCTCACCGTTGCTTCACCGACTGACCCGGCTGCAGGAACTGGGGGTTGGCACGTTCCAGGCGGAAGACGAGATTGCGGCGATCTGCGCCGCGATCGGGGCATCGTATGGCGGCATGATCGGCGTCACGTCGAGTTCAGGGCCCGGCATCGCACTCAAGACCGAGGCGATGGGCCTGGCCGTCAGCGCAGAGCTGCCGCTGCTGATCGTCAACTGGCAACGCGGCGGGCCGTCAACCGGCCTGCCGACGAAGACAGAACAGTCGGACCTTTACCAGGCCGTTTACGGGCGCAACGCGGATACACCGCTGCCGGTGCTGGCTGCCGGATCGTCCGGCGAGTGCTTCGATATGGCGGTCGAGGGTGTGCGGATCGCCTTGCGGCACATGACACCCGTGATCCTGCTCGTCGACGGTTACCTGTCCAATGCATCGGAACCCTGGCTGATACCGATCTTCGAATCGCTGGCCCCCATCGAAAGCCACGCGCCACCCGACGTATCCGGCGGGCCCAGCGCACAGATGCGCGCCTGGGAGCGCGATCCGGCCAGCCTCGGGCGGCCCTGGATCACGCCCGGCATGCCGGGCCTCGTGCACCGCACGGGCGGTCTCGAAAAAGACTATGCAACCGGCCATATTTCCTACGACCCCGACAATCACCAGCGCATGACTGAATTTCGCCAGGCGAAAGTCGACAGCGTTGCCAATTTCATCCCGGACCAGGCGGTCGAGCTCGGTGACGACAGTGGCGAAATCGTCGTCGTCGGCTGGGGCTCGACATACGGGCCGATCTACCAGGCGGCGCGCAGGACCGGCGCGAGCTTCGTGCACCTGCGACACATCAATCCGCTGCCGCCGAATCTCCGCGAGCTGCTCGGGCGCTTCGACAAGGTGCTGGTGCCAGAAATGAACAACGGCCAGTTGGCGACGCTGCTGCGAGACAAGCTTTGTATAGCACCGGTTTCCTTCTGCAAGGTCAGCGGTCTGCCGTTCAGGATCTCGGAACTCGTCAGCCGCATCGAAACCGAACGCAAGGGTGACGCAGCATGAGCGATAAACTCACCGCAAAAGATTTCGCCACGTCTCAGGAAGTCCGCTGGTGTCCGGGCTGCGGCGATTACGCGATCCTGAAGGCCGTCACGACGGCACTCGCCGACGTCGGCGCGAAACCGGAGTCGACGGTGTTCGTCTCCGGCATCGGCTGTGCATCACGCTTTCCCTATTACGTCGAGACCTACGGCTTTCATACCATTCACGGCCGCGCTCCCGCGGTAGCGACAGGCCTGAAACTCGCAAACCCGGAACTCGACGTCTGGGTCGTGACCGGTGACGGCGACGGACTGTCAATCGGCGGCAACCACCTGCTGCACACGCTGCGCCGTAACGTGAGCCTGAAGATCCTGCTGTTCAACAACGAGATATACGGCCTGACGAAGGGTCAGTATTCACCGACATCCCGGGCAGGCACGGTATCGCCGTCGAGCCCTGCGGGCTCGGTGGACGCGCCGGTATCGCCGGGTCAGTTCGCTCTCGGCTCGGGAGCGAAGTTTTTCGCGCGAGCGATCGACACGGACAAGGCGGGTCTCGGCGAGGTGCTGCGGCAGGCGCACGCATTCGACGGGACAGCATTCACGGAGATCTTCCAGAACTGCATCGTTTATAACGAGGACGTATTCGCCGCATTTACCGGCCGCGAGGATGCCGCCAATACGCAGCTGCACCTTTCCAACGGCAAGCCAATGCTGTTCGGTGACGACAACAGCAAGGGCATTCGATTCAATGCGCAGACCTTTGCGCTCGAGGTAATCGACGCGAACGAGTCTCCCGGCGACGTGCTCGTGCACGATGAAACAAACGCCGTGGTGGCGCGATTACTGACCGACCTGCAGCTGCCGGTCGCGCTGGGGGTCATCTACCGGCAATCCGCGGAACCCTACGAACGTGCGTTCTATGCGCACCACCCCACTCGGATGACGCGCACGAAGAGTGTCGCGGAGTTCATCAGGGGCCCGAACAGCTGGACCGTCACGTAGGAACGGCGCGCCACCGTTCGACCGAGCTGTCGACGAGGCCGTCCTGCTCGAGCTTCAGGAGATGCGCGAGCAGCGAGCGCTCGGCAAGCCGGAACAGGTGCGCGGATACATCCTGGTAGACATGCGGCACCAGCTCGCGCGGCTTAAGCCCCGGGTGCTGTTGCACGGCTGCAAGCACCCTGCTCTCACGCAACAGCCGATGCTCGATGATCCAGTCGATCGCGCGGACCGGGTCGTCGATCCTGTCGCCATGCCCGGGCAACAAGGCATCGCAGTCCATCGCCCGCAGCCGCCGCAGCGACTCGATGTACTGTTTCATGTCACCGTCGGGCGGGTTGATCACCACCGTCGAGCCGTCGATGACCTGATCGCCCGTCACCAGCCAGTTGGTCCCCGCGTGGCGATAGCACAGGTGGTTCGAGGCATGGCCGGGCGTGTGCACGGCTTCGAGCGTGAAATCGCCCGTTTCAAGCGTGTCGCCGTCGTGGAGCAACCGCGCCGGCCTGAAGCTCGAATCCTGCGGCCCGTGTTCCGGCGCCGGCATGCCGAGGACCTCCGCGCCGGTGCGGTCGGCAAGCGGCATGGCGCCGGGAGAATGATCGGGATGCGTGTGCGTCACCAGCACCCAGCGAATCGGCGCACCGGCGGCCTCGATGATTCCGCCGAGGTGCGAGTCGATCTCGGGGCCCGGATCGATCACGGCGATTTCAGAGACGCCGAACAGGTAAGTGTTCGTCCCCGGGCCGGTCATCATCGACGGATTCGGCGCCAGCAGCCGCCGCACGCCCGGCGCGAGCTCGGCAAACCGCGGCAGCTCGGGACCAAAAGCCGTCATTCGAGCGCCCCGGAGTCCCGCCCCGCAACGATCACGCGCGCCTCGTCGCCACGCTTCTCGATCTTCGGGAATATACAGGGCACGCCCGCGCGTGCCCGGGACTCGGCCCACTCGATGAGCGCACCGAGCGAATCGCAGCCAGCGAGTGACTCCAGCGTCCTGATCGTCGGGAAGTGCAGCAATATCGAATCGCTGCTAGAGGCAGCGAGCGCGTCCCGTGCGGTCATCCAGCAGGAATCCGTCAGTTCGCCGCCGCAATGCGCGGCGTCCTGGTCGGCGGGCATCGCGGCCAGGAAAAATCGCGTGGAGAAGCGCCTCGGCAGCGCCTCCGGTGTGATCCAGAAACTGAAATAGTGCAGCGCATCGCAATGCAGCTGCACCTCGTTGCCCGCAACGAACGATTGCCAGTCCAACGTGCCGTCGTTCAACGCATCGCGCGCGGCGCCCAGATCGACACCAGGCCTGCCGACCGTCGCCAGCAGCACACCGGACTCTTCGAACAACTCCCTGACAGCGGCGCTGAAGTAGTCGAGACCCCGGTCCACGCTCAACAACGCGTCGGCGTCTCCCGCCGTAATGCCCATGCAGTGATCGGCGACGCGGCTGTCCGCAGGCTCGAGGACGCCACCGGGAAAGGCGTGAGCCCCGCCGAAGGCCGAGCGCTCGTGCCGGCGCACGAGCAACAGCTCGGGAGCAGCCGCGGCTGCGCGCGCGAGTACGACCGTCGACGACGGCCTTGCGGCGGCGACGTCACTCAACGACGGCGTTCTCCGGGTCACCGGTTTCGACGTAAGCCTGCATACGCGCAAGCGCCTCGCCGATCACGTAGTCGACCGGTAGCGCTATGGCATTCAGCCCGCCCGGACGGTAACCGCCGACGACGTAAGTGAACCTGACCCGCGTTCCCTCGAGGGCATCGAAGAACTCCCAGGTCATGTTGCCGTTCACACCCATGAGGCCGAGCGGCCCGAGACCGCCCGTCAGGCGCAGGATGATGCCGGGATTCACGAAGGTGACCTGCATGTGGACAACGCCGCCGCCATTCTGGAATGTCTCGCAGAAGCATCCCTGCGGCGCGCCCTCGATGGTCATTCGGCCGGCGTCGCCGTCGACCGTATGATCGTCGCTCCACCACTGTCCGACCTCGTCGACCGCCGCCTGCCAGACGCGCGCCCGGGGTGCATTGACGAGCACTTCGTGGACCGTCGTGAAGCCGTTTTCCGCGGAGTCCGTCACCTCCGCCGCAGCGCCGCTGCTGATCGTCAGCAGCACGGCAAGAGAGATCAGCTGCCTCATTCGGACTCCTCGCGATTGATCGGGCCAGCTACTTTAACCAAAATGGCCCCATGAATCCCGATGCCCGCGAGTTAGCGCGTTTCCTGGCGCGCGCAGGCCACGTTGCGGTTGTCACCGGCGCGGGCGTCAGCACGGCGTCCGGCATTCCCGATTACCGTGATCGAAATGGCGACTGGAAGCACGCCCGGCCCGTGCAGTACCCGGACTTCATCGCGAGGCCCGAGGTTCGCCAGCGCTACTGGGCACGCAGCTTCGCCGGCTGGGCACGTATCGCAAATGCGCGGCCGAACCGTGCCCATACCGCGCTCGCGGACCTGGAGTCGGCCGGCGCGGTGGATACGCTAATCACCCAGAATGTCGATGGCCTCCACCACCGCGCGGGCAGCCGGCAGGTCATCGACCTGCATGGCCGCCTGCAGCGCGTTCGCTGCATGGGCTGCGGAAAAACAGCCTGCCGCGAGCAATGGCAGGGACAGCTGGCGGCAGCGAACCCGCACTGGCAAACCGACACCGACTATTTCGCACCGGACGGCGATGCAAAACTGCGCGACGAAGACGTTAGCGCATTCGTTGTGCCGGACTGCGCATCCTGCGGCGGCTTCATAAAACCGGATGTGGTGTTCTTCGGCGAGAACGTGCCGCAAGACCGGGTTGCATCGGCCTTCGAAGCCCTGGACCGTGCGGATGCGCTGCTGGTGGTCGGCTCTTCTCTGATGGTGTATTCGGGCTATCGTTTTGCCCGCCGGGCCGCAGAGACCGGCAAACCGATCGCCATCGTCAATCGGGGTCGGACGCGCGCCGATGACATCGCTACGCTGCGAGTCGACGCGGACTGCGGCGACGTGCTCGATTGCGTGAGCCGAAACGGTGGATGACGACCTGCGGATCGTATTCGAGAGCCGCAACCGGGCTGCGTGCGCGGACCGTTCACTCGTGCTCGTCACCGCAGGTATCCCGCACAAGGTGCTGCACGACGCCGGCGGCTCGATGATCGTGGTGCCGGCAGAGCACTCGGCGCACGCCATCGAGGAAATTTCGATCTACGACGAGGCCAACCCGCCGGTCGTGCCGAAACCGAAGAAGATCATTCGCTACCAGAACGCAATGCCCGGTATCGCCGCCTACGTGCTGGTTGTCTGCGGCGTCGCCTGGCTCGCCGGCGAGTCGGCGTTTGGCGAGAACTGGTTCCGCGCAGGCCGTGTTGACGGCGTGCTCGTGCGCGCCGGCGAATTCTGGCGCACCGTAACGGCCCTGACGCTGCACTCGGGCCTCGGGCACCTGGCGGGCAACCTGGTATTCGGCGCCCTGTTCGGCCTGTTCGCCGGACGCATTCTGGGGTCGGGTGTCGCCTGGTTCGCCATTATTACTACCGGCGCCCTGGGTAACCTCCTGAATACCCTGGTACTCGCGCCGGACCATCGCTCCATCGGTGCATCGACGGCCGTGTTTGCGGCGCTCGGCATCGTTGCCGGATACGTGTGGCGCGCGAAGCTGATGTCGCAGGAGCGCTGGGTTTATCGCAACGGCCCGATCGTCGGCGGGCTGGCATTGCTCATGTATACCGGGACCGGGGACGAGAACACGGACATCGGCGCACACCTGTTCGGTTTCCTGAGCGGGTTCGGCGGCGGCGTGCTGCTGACGCTCGTGCGCGACCGCATTCTCGAAAACCGCTGGCAGTGGCTCTGCGGCGGCGCTGCCGCGTTGCTCATTACGGGAGCCTGGGGTATCGCGCTGCTATCCTGAATCGGTCATTAATCAGGTAGAATTCTCGCCCGTTACAGGCAGCTGGTCGCGAACCGCCTTCGATGAAGAACATACTGCTGTTGTTGTTGACGGGACTGGTCGCGGTGGCGATCGCGGCATGGGTCCGATATGGCGGCGGCGAGCCGTATCCTGATTTGACCAGCACACCGCTGCTCCGGGAAGACGAACTTGAAAGAGTTTTGTCGTACCCGCTGCCTGTCGGCAATGTTGCCGTGAGCCGGACCGGGCGGGTGTTCTTCACAGTGCACCCGGAGGCACGACCGAAAGGCAACAAGCTACTCGAGTATGTTAACGGGGCGGCGGTACCGTACCCGGGCATGCGCCAGCAAGCCGAACTCTTCGATACCGTTCTGGGTGTTGCCATCGACCGGCAGGGCAGGCTCTGGACCATCGACCACGGCAACCACGGCACACGATCGGCGCGCCTGCTCGCCTTCGATCTCGACACCGGCAAGGTCGTTCACGACCATCGGCTGCCGGCCGAGATCGCACCGGCCGGGTCGTTCCTTCAGGACCTGCAAATCAGCGCGGACGGCCGGACGATCATCATTGCCGACGCAAGTTTCTGGCGCAAACGACCGGCAATCATCGTTTATGACGTCGAATCGGCAACGGCGCGGCGCGTGCTCGAGTCGCATCCGTCGGTTGCCGCCGAGAATTACGTCATCGCGCACGGCGACGAGGAAATGCACTTCTTCGGCGGGCTCGTCAGCCTCAGGGGCGGTGTCGACGGTATCGCACTCGGCCCGGAGTGGCTCTATTACGGCGCGCTGAGCGGCTCGATACTTCACCGCGTCCGGCTGAGGGACCTGCGTGACCCGGAGCTCCCGGCGGCGCAACTCGCCAAGCGTGCCGAGAGCTACAGCACCAAGCCTTTGTCTGACGGTCTCAGCATCGATGTCGACGGCAACGTTTACGTCACCGACGTCGAGCACAACGCGGTATTCGTGGTCGGCAACGATCGCAAGCTGAGCACGCTGGTCCGCTCGCCGCGAATCCGCTGGCCCGACGCCCTTTCTTTCGGGCCGGATGGCTGGCTTTACGTCGCCGACAGCGCTCTGCAGGAAGTCGTGCTGCGGCCGGAGGAGCACATAGCGGAAAACGGCCCTTACGGCATATTCCGCTTTCGCCCGGGGACCGAAGGCGTGCCCGGGCAATAGATTGCAGATCCTGCTCCTTTACGCAGCGGTCGTTCTCATCTGGGGCTCGACGTGGGCGGCAATACCGTTCCAGCTCGGCACGGTCGCCGAGGAGGTCTCGGTGGGATACCGCTTCGGCCTCGCCGCACTCGCGCTTTATGCGTTTGCATACGCGAGCCGCCGCCCGTTGCGATTGCCGGCAACCGCGTATCCGCTCGTATTCCTGCAAGGCGCGCTGCTATTTTGCATCAACTATTTCTTTGTCTACTACGGCACCGCCTACCTCACGACGGGCATCGTCGCGGTTCTCTTCAGCGGTATTCTCATTCTCAATGCGATTTTCGAACGGCTGTTTTTCGGCCGCACGAGCGATGCACGATTCTGGCTGGCGGCGGCGATCGGGATTTCCGGCATCTGCCTGATTTTCAGCACGGAGATCTCAGAATTCAGTTTCACCGACCGGTCGGTTCGCGGCGGGATGCTGGTACTGTGCGGCACGCTGATCGCGTCGCTCGGCAATATGGCGGCGGTATTCAACACGAAGCGAGATCTGCCGGTGGTTGCCGTTAACGCGCACGCGATGACCTTCGCTGCACTGCTTGCCCTGTTGATTGCGCTCGCGCTCGGGAAACAGCTGGACTTCTTGCCGCGCGCGGACTACGTCCTGTCGCTGTTGTATCTCGCGATCTTCGGCTCGGCGGTCGCCTTCGGCTGTTACCTGGCGCTGCTCCGGCTTATCGGTGCAGCACGCGCATCCTACAGCTCGGTGCTTTTCCCCGTCGTTGCATTGCTGATATCGACGGCAATCGAGGGATACCGCTGGACGATTCCTGCCGCAATCGGCATGCTACTCACCCTCGCGGGCAACTGGTTGATTTTGAGCCAGCGCAAAAATAACTAACAGCTGAAGGGAAAACCAATGAACACAGACAGCCTCCCCGACCTCGGTTTCGACTGGGCCGAAGTCTGGACAACGATACAGACCACGGGCGTCGATCTGGGGATCAACCTGGTCACCGCGATCGTCATTTTCTTCATCGGTAAGTGGGTCGTAAACCTTGTCGTCAAAGGCCTGATGAAGGCCATGCAGAAGGGCGATATCGATACTACCTTGCGCCGCTTCATTGCAAACCTGGCGCGCATGCTGCTGATGCTGTTCGTCATCATCGCGGCTATCAACGCGCTGGGTGTCCAGACGGCTTCCCTGATCGCCCTGCTAGGCGCCGCCGGCCTCGCCGTCGGCCTCGCGTTGCAGGGTTCACTGTCGAACTTCGCGGCCGGCGTTCTGATCGTATTGTTCCGTCCTTACAAGGTGGGTGACTGGATCGAGGGCGGCGGCGTATCCGGCGCGGTCGAGGAAGTACAGATCCTCACGACGGTATTGAAGACGGGCGACAACAAACGCGTCATCATCCCCAACAGCCAGATCATGGGCACGACGATCACCAACTACTCGGCCAACGAAACGCGTCGCGTGGATCTTGTCGTCGGCGTGAGTTACGGCGACGATCTCGACAAGGTGCGCAAGGAACTCGAAAGCCTGGTCGCCGCCGACGATCGTATCCTGGAGGATCCGGCCGTCACGATCGCGGTTTCGGAGCTTGCGGACAGCAGCGTCAATTTCGTGCTGCGCCCGTGGGTCAAGACGGCGGATTACTGGGGTGTGTACTTCGACCTTACCGAAGCGATCAAAAAGCGTTTCGACGAGGTCGGCATTTCGATCCCGTTCCCGCAGCAGGATGTGTATATACACAACGTGGCGGCGGACTGAGCGCCAGTCGGCGGCACTTTTGCCGTCAACCAAACGCACCGCCGCGCGTTTATATTGATATATGCCGACGTACATGCGATATGCCGTCTTCATCGTGCTGACTGCGCTGGTGGCAGGCTGTGCCGCGCATCCGGACCCGATCATCGACACCAAGGGTGTCGACCCGGAGCGGCTCGCCGAGGACTGGGACGAGTGCGAGGCCTACACCGATGAAATCATGATGGTCGAGGGCATCGGCAAGGGCGCAACGGTGGGTGCCGCGGTCGGTGCCGCTACGGGCGCGGTAAGTAGCCGGCGAGACGTCGGCGAGGCGGCCGGGGTGGGTGCCATCTACGGCGGCACCCGCTCCGGACTGGATGCGGACCGCGAGAAGCAGAAGGTCTTCAAGAACTGCATGCGCGGGCGCGGCTACCGGGTGCTGAACTGACTGCAACAGGAATGAATCCCGGACCGTATTGAAATCCGTCGCGGGCAGCAGTACTGTGTTTTTGTACAGTATTGAGAACAGCCATGCCTGCCCGACACCACAAAGGGCGCGGCGCCGTCTCGGATCGGGAGGGACGATTTGCCGCGCGGCCCGTCGAGTTCGACGCCGGGGAAGCCCACGAACGGTCGCTGCGCGCGCCGGACACGCAACTGCGAGCGATGCGATCGCGGCGCATCATTGCGACCAACGCATCGCCCGACGTGCCGTTCGACCGGTCCATCAATCCCTACCAGGGATGCGAACATGGCTGCGTCTACTGCTACGCGCGGCCGAGCCACAGCTACCTGGACCTCTCGCCCGGGCTGGATTTCGAAACCAGGATCTTCTACAAGCCCGATGCTGCTGCACGGCTTGCAGAGGAGTGGGAAAAGGCCTCTTACGTGTGCAAGCCGATCACGATCGGCGCCAACACGGACCCGTACCAGCCGGCGGAACGAACCACTCGCGTGACGCGCGAGTTGCTCGAGTTGTTCGTCGCGCATTCGCACCCCGTCAGCATTATCACCAAGGGCACGCTGATCACGCGGGACCTTGACCTGCTCGCAGAGCTCGCGAGACGCAGGCTGTGTTCGGTAGCAATCAGCCTCCCGACCATGAAGCGGGATTTGAAGCGGCTCATGGAACCCCGGGTACCGTCGGCCGACGCGCGGCTCAAGTCCATGGAGCAGCTCGCTGCCGCCGGTATCCCGGTCAGCGTCCTCGTGGCGCCGGTCATTCCCGCCCTGAATGACGACGAGATCGAACAGGTGCTCGGGGCGGCGGCAAACGCGGGTGCGCGCGAGGCGGCGTACATCTTTCTGCGCCTGCCGCACGAGGTGAAGGACATCTTCACGGAGTGGCTGCAGCTGCATTTTCCGGAGCGCGCGGCGCGCGTCATGGGGCTGGTGCGCGAAGCAAGCGGCGGCAAGGATTACGACAATAGTTTCGGCATTCGCCAGACCGGCCGCGGCCCGTACGCCGACATGCTCGGCAAGCGCTTCCGGGCGGCCTGCAGGCGCCACGGCCTCGAGACCGGGCGCCGCGAGACGACGCTCGATTGCAGCCGCTTCGACCCTCCAGGACAAAAGCAGCTGGGCCTGTTCTGAAGGGTACGCTTGAACCCTTTTTTCTGCCGGCGATGTATAGTTGAGACTCGAACCAATTCGCGGGCAATGGGTCGAAAGACGAAGCTCCCGCCCGAGGGGCAGCAATTCGATGTCACCGTGCTACTGCAAAATATATATATGATTAATAAGAGTTTATTGTGCTCAGCGGCCGTTGTATTCGTGGTCTCCGGCAGCGCCGCCTACGCTGCCGAAGAGCCGGTCGCCGATGATGCCGTGAATGACGGCGGCCTCATGGACCAGACCGTCCCGGTAGCCGAAGACGATGCCGCCGCAGAGGTAGCCGCACAGCCTGGACCGCCCAGGCTGCGCAAAGCCGACCTCCGGAAGGAACTCCTCGACGAGTTCGATAATTACAAGCGCCTGATGTCGGAAGGTATTTATGACGAGGCCGACACCGTCGCCAAGCGAGTGGTAACCCTCTCCATCCAGCTCACCGGGCCGAGGTCCTCGGAGACGGCAAAGGCGCTCACGAACCTGGGTATCGTGCAGCACCGCAACAAGCAGTTCGACGCCGCGCAGCAGAATTTCGCAGCCGCCATCGACATCATCGAAGAGCTGGAAGACCGCCTGAACGGCCGCCTGATCAACCCGCTGAAGGGTCTGGGCGCCGCGCAGCTCGAAGGCGGCCGCCCCGACCTTGCCAAGCAGACCTTTACCCGCGCCATCCATATCACGCACGTCAACGAAGGTCCGCACAACATGGACCAGATCGACATCCTCGAATCGCTGGCGGAAACCAACGTGCGCCTGGGCTCGATCGAGGAAGCCCGGGCCATGCATGACAAGATCTACGTGCTGCACCGGCGCCGCTTCGAGGACGACCAGCTGGCATTGATTCCGTCGCTCATGCGCCGCGCCGAGTGGCAGCACCGGGCCGGATACATCGTCGATGAACAGGCGACCTACCGTCGCGCAATACGCATCATCGAGACCAACGCAAGCAAGGAAGACTTTCGCCTGATCGAACCACTCACGAAGCTCGGTGAATCGTACTTTTACACCGATTTACACGGCGAACAGGGCCTGCATCACAACCCGGTAACCGGTGAAATTTATTTCAAGCGCGCACTGCGTATCGCGGAATCCAGCCCGAAGTCGGACTGGGCCACCGTCGCCAATGCCAAGCTGTCCCTCGCGGATTACTACATGATGCAGGATAACCTCACGCGCGCGCGGAAACTCTACGGGGAATTATGGGAGTCGCTCGAAGGCGACGAGCCGAAGCTGCTCTTTCGTGACGAGATATTCAGCCGCGCCGCACCGTTGAACGACCGGCCGATTCCGGAGTTCGCCAGCGAAGCCGGACCGAGCCCGCTCGGGCGGCCATCGGAAGAATTCCTGCAGGGTTCGGTGACTATTAGTTTCTCCGTAACCAATCGCGGCCGCGTCATCGAAGTCGAGCCCGTCGAAGTCATACCGGGAGAATTCACCGACATGCAAAAGCTCGTGTATCGCGAGATTCGTGGCCGTCTGTATCGGCCTCGATTCGAAGATGCGGAGCCGGTGAAGAGCAGCAACCAGGTCTTCACACACCTGTTCTATTACAAGCTGTCGGACCTTGAGGAGCGGCGCGAGGAAGCGGCCGGCGATGCAGACACCTAGCCGGAGGATGAGCCGGGCAGCCGCAGCCGTTGCGCTGCTCGCCAGCTCGTACGCGCTTGCCGACTGCCGTGACGACTGGATTTGCGTCAACGCCGTCGACCAGGGCGGCAACGTGGAACTGCGGGCACGGAACCTGCAGGACTTTCCCGTTACCTACACGCTTCGGGTGCGCACGCGCTACTTCGAGGTTGCCGGTCCGACGACGGTGACGCGCACGCTCGCGCCGCAGGAATCGGCCCGCGTCATGATGCTCAACCGCGCCGACGAACGCCTGGAAGGCCACTATCGCTATTTCTTCGAGTGGACGGTTGGCGACAAGGACGCGGTGCACGACGACGACTATCTCTATGCACTGCCCTATGCCAGCGGCCGCTCTTACCGTGTGCTGCAGGGTTATGGCTCCAGCTTCAGCCACAAGGGTCTCGAAGCGTTCGCCGTCGATTTCGACATGCCCGAGGGCACGCCGGTTCACGCAGCCCGTGGCGGGGTTATCGCTCGCGTGGAGGAATCACAGTCGATCGGCTGCTGGGAAGACGGCTGCGGCAGGTATGCGAACTATATTGTCATACTGCACGACGACGGCACCACGGGCGAGTACTATCATTTGCAGAAACACGGTGCGCTGGTCGAGGTAGGTGACCGGGTTGCACGCGGCCAGAAGATCGGCATGTCGGGCAACACCGGGCACACCACCATGCCGCACCTGCATTTCGCGGTGTATCGCGCCACCGAGTGGGGCAACACCCAGTCAATCCCGGTTCGATTTCAAAGTGCGGACGGCGTGGTCATGCGGCCTCGCCACGGCGCACGCTACCAGGCGACCTGATATGTTCGGCAATAACAGAAAGACCACCCTCCCCGCTCACGACGAAGCCCTGCCTGGCCGCGACACGGCCATGCCGGTTCCGGCGGTCCATTTCGTTAACGGCAACCCCCTCGAGGGCCCGTTCGCGCCCGGCCTGGAGCAGGCGGTTTTCGGTCTCGGCTGTTTCTGGGGCGCGGAGCGGCGTTTCTGGGAATCCGACGGTGTATTCACCACGGCTGCCGGCTACGCCGGAGGCATTACGCCGAACCCGACCTACGAGGAAGTGTGCAGCGGTCTGACCGGGCACACGGAAGCCGTGCTCGTGATCTTCGACCCTGCGGTGGTGGGCTACGAGAGCTTGCTGGCCGTGTTCTGGGAGGCGCACGACCCTACCCAGGGAATGCGCCAGGGCAACGACATCGGCACGCAATATCGCTCCGCAATCTATAGCTGCAGCGATGCGCAGCTGAGCACCGCGCGGGAATCCTTGAACGCCTACCAGCGCGAACTCGACAAGGCGGGCTACGGCAGGATAACAACCGAGGTCGCGCCTCTCGATACCTTCTATTACGCGGAGGACTATCACCAGCAGTACCTCGCGAAGAACCCGGGCGGATATTGCGGCATCGGCGGCACCGGCGTGAGCTGTCCGAACGGCCTGCCCGCACTGTAACGCCCCCGTCATTCCCGGTAGTATCAGCACCTCACTCGAGGAGGATCCCGCCGTGGCCACGAACAACAAGAAGCCCGGAAAACCGCGTAAGCCGAGCCGCAAGCAGGCGGAAGAGGCTGTCAGGACCCTGCTCCTGTGGGCCGGCGAAGATCCCCGCCGGGAAGGCCTTGTCGATACGCCGAAGCGGGTGGTTTCGGCCTACGAGGACTGGTTCAGCGGTTACCGGGAAGACCCGATCAAGTTCATGAAGCGCACCTTCGAGGAAGTCGAGGGTTACGACGAGATGATCGTGCTTCGCGATATCGGCTTCGAGTCCCACTGCGAACATCACATGGCGCCGATCATCGGCCGCGCCCATGTCGGCTACCTGCCAAACAACAAGGTCGTGGGTATCAGCAAGCTCGCCCGCGTTGTGGAAGCATTCGCACGGCGCTTCCAGGTGCAGGAAAAAATGACGGCGCAAATAGCCAACTGCATCTGGAACGTCCTGAACCCGAAGGGTGTCGGCATCGTCATCGAGGCGACGCATCAGTGCATGACCACACGCGGCATCCACAAGACGGACGTATCCATGGTGACGAGCCAGATGCTCGGCACGTTCCGCAAGGACGCGCGCACGCGCGCTGAGTTCCTCGGCATGATCGACAACCAGCGCTAACGGGAGCGGTCTTGCCGCGTTTCGGCACGTTCCTGCTCGCCTGCCTGGCGCTGATCGGGCTTTATCTTGTGACCTGGCCCGTGCCGGTGGATCCGGTCGCGTGGCAGGCACCGGAAGACCAGGGCCTGACGGGTGTCTTTGCGGCCAACGATGCGCTTGCCGCCGCCAAAACCATCGATCTCGGCGCTCACGAGGGTCCGGAAGACGTCGCGGTGGGTCATGACGACGCGCTGTACGCAACGATGTCCTCGGGGGCGGTATTGCGAATCGATCAGGACACCGGGAATGCCTCGGAGTTCGCTCGCGCAGGCGGCCGACCGCTCGGCATCGAGTCCACTCCCGACGGCTCGCTCGTCGTCGCCAATGCGTATCTCGGGATACAGCGGATATCGCCGCTGGGCGAGGTCAACAACCTGCTGAATGCAGTCGACGGTGAGCAACTGGCCTATGCGGACGACCTCGCAGTCGCAAGCGACGGCATCATCTATTTTTCGGATGCGTCCACGAAATTCGGCGCGCTCGCCTGGCAGGGCAGCTACGAGGCCAGCCTGCTGGACATACTCGAGCATGGCGGTCACGGACGGGTCATCGCATTCGACCCCGGGAGCGGTGACGCGCGCGTCATTGTCGAAGGACTGAATTTTGCCAACGGCGTTGCGATCAGCGCCGACGGTCGCTTCCTGCTGATTGCCGAAACCGGCAGCTACCGGATCCTGAGGCACTGGCTGCTGGGGCCGGATGCCGGCACGACCGAGGTGATCGTCGACAACCTGCCGGGGTTTCCCGACAATATCAACAGCGGCGCAGAGGGGCGCTTCTGGGTTGGGCTGGTGGCGCCACGCGATGCGAAACTCGACGGCTTATCGGACAAGCCGTTCCTGCGCAAGGTCGTACAGCGGCTGCCCGCCTTCCTGCGGCCTGCGGCAGTCCCCTCGTCGCACGTCATTGCGATCAACGGCGACGGCGACGTGCTCACGAGCCTGCAGGATCCTGCGGCCAGCTTTCCGGCCATGACCGGCGCCTGTGAGACGTCGCAGCGTCTTTACCTGACGCGCCTGTTCGGCCACGAACTGCCTTACGTGGAGAAGGCCTCGCTGTCCCGTTAGCGGGGCAGTAACGCCGCATCCCCCTCGTAGTCCTCGCCGAGCATCTGTCTTCTGACCAGCGGTATCGGCGGCGAGCCGTAGCCGAGGAACTGGTCGTGGAACGCGCCCCACGCCTCCCGTCCACCGCGCCCGTCGGTCCAGTCGTCCCGCAACTTGTTGATCATGAGCTTGCCGAGCGTGTAATTCAGGTAACCCGGGTCGTAGGTTCCCCGGTATGCCTGTTGCGACGCGTTGCCGAAGTCCTGGAACGCCTTCTCCTCGAACATCGCCTGGCTTTCCTCGACCGTCATGCCCCCGGTGTGCAGACCGATAGCCGACATGTAGCGCACGTTACGCAGAAGTGCGTTCAGCAGCTGGCCGATTCGGACCTCCGGATCACCGCCGCCGTACCCGGCCTCCAGCATCATTTCCTCGGTGTAGTGCGCCCAGCCCTCACCGTACGAATAAGTGCTGAAATGCCTGCCGACCCTGTTCTCGGTGCGGTTCTTGTGCAGGTATTGAAGAAAGTGACCCGGCCATACTTCGTGGATGGAGGTCGCCAGAAGATCCGTCTCGCCCGCGATGTAGGCGAGCTGGTCCTCTTCGCTCCAGGACGGATCCGGCGGCGCAATTCGATACACGGAAGGCAGGCCCTTTTCGAACGGACCGGGGATTTCAATGTAGGCAAAATTGAAACGGCGGTGCGGGGGCGCCTCTGCGACGAGCGCGTCTTCGGTGCCCGGAATCGAGACAATGTCGTTGTCGACGATAAATGCCTTCAGGTCCGGCAACTGGCGGGTTGCGCCGCCGACGGCACCTTCGGGCGGTTTCCGCTCCTGCACTTTCCGCACGCAGTCCTCGGTGCTCTCGCCCGGTGCAAATTCAGAGCACGCCGTGTACAGCGTCTCCAGGTTACGGTCCAGGTCTGCCTGCCCGGCCGCGCGCAGCTCTTCCAGCGTCACGTCGATTCCCTCCGTTTTGCTGAGCATGCGCAGGAATAACGCTTCCCCCAGCCCGTAGTCCTGCGTCGCCGTCGCCTGCAACTCGGTGAGCCAGTCCGCCGTCCTGGTAACGGCTTCGGCCGCAGCGGCGTTGGCGGCTGCAAACCGTCGCTGTAGTGCGTCGTCCTCCACGGCCGCGAACTGCTGGGGGACGGTGTCGGCGAGGTAGCCGGAAAGACCGTTCAGGATGCGCTGACCCATCGTCACATACGGCGCCGGCAGCGGCGGCTCGAGATTGTCGCGCATCTGTTCCAGCATCCGCGGAACGTTCGCCACATAATCGGTATAGGCCCTGAGCCGTTCTTCGAGCGGCGCATACTCGCGGTCGATGTAGACCCCGATACCGATCCGGCTGATATACGCGAGCGGATTCTTCGCCAGGTAGTCAGTGTCGTCGATCCAGAACGCCTGGCCCTCGAGTGCGTTCACGAGATAGTCGCGTTCGAACGCGTCGAGCCCCTGCAGGTCGACGTAGCCCTCTGCCGCGCGGATCGTCGCGGCGAGCCAGGCCGAATACTCCCGCATAGCGTCCGCGCTCCAGTCGCTCGCCATACCGTCGTATTGATGCAAACCTGCGTTGACGGCCCGCTCCGGATTGCGCCGGTAATACTCGTCGATGGTCGTCGCTACGAAGTCCGCCCACGGCAGCTGCCGTTCTTCGGGCGTGGCAGCATCTTGTTGTTCTGCGCCACAGGCGGCAAGCGCCAGCAATGCGGCGCTCAGCAGCATAGATCTCATGGGAATCCCCCTTGCGTGCTTTGGTTATTGTAGACCCAGTTGGGCGGGACCCTGCGTGAAGGTAATGTCGACCGGAATGCCCGCACGCGTCAGCCGATCCAGGTCAGCCTGCAGCTGGTCACCGATAACGCCCTTCGTCTCGGTAAGTTCGCGTGCGCCATCGTAGTCGCCGTCGCCCTGCAGAGTCAGCAGCAGGCGCGATAGTTCGGTCATCGCCTCGGTCATGCGCGCGGCATCGACGCGGTAGGTGCCGGTTTCCGCATCGCGCACGAATGCGCCCTGCTCCTTGAAGAAGTTGAAGCGCACCATGTTCGCTTTGCCGTGCGCGCTGGCCGCTCCGAAACGGATCGAACGGAAGATACTGGCCATGAACGTCACGTAGTTGTCCATGATGTCCACATCTCCGAGTTCGCCCGCCTTGTGAAGCTCCGTCACCATGTAGAGACCGAGCACGTCGGCCTTGCCCTCTTCCATGCTCGACGCGACGTCCCGCAGAGCTTCGCGCACCGTGCCCCTGCCGTTGATCGTATTCTTGATACCGAGTCCGTGGGCGACCTCGTGAAACATGGTGTTGCCGAAGAACGCGTCGAATGTGACGTGCTGTCTCTGTGTCTCGTCGATCAGCATTTCGGCAATTGGCAATAATATCTTTTCGAATTTTGCCTGCATCGCGTTCTTCAGCTGCAGGCGCCGCGTGCCTTTCTCGAGCTGCACCTCCTCGTCATTCGGCAGGTTGATCGCAATTGTCTTCGAACCCGCGTTGCTGTGGCCCGCATAGTAGACGACGTCATAGGCATTCAGGTCGGAATCCGTGCCCGGGGTCTCCCACTTGTATTCGTCCGGCACCGGCAGGCCTTCCTGGAGCTCCGGCAGAAAAATTGCAAACCGGCTCAGGCGATCGCTCCACTCCATGTCCTTGACCAGCACGTAGGATTCATAGGCAGCGCGATAGCCGAACAACCGATCTTCGTAGGTCTCGATCGGCCCGATAACGACATCTATCTCATTCGTCTTGACGTCCATCCAGAACAGGTCGCTGGTCTGGAACTCGTCGCTGATCAGGGCGGCGGCCCGCAGCTTGAGGTAGGTTGCGAACTGCTGGTCGTCCGCGAGACCCGCCGCTTCGCGCAACAACTCGGCGGCCTGATGCAACTCGTCCTTGTAGGCGACGTGGTAGGGAACCAGCACCAGTTCACCGGCATTGTCGCGACGCACCAGCGAATAAAGCCCTCTCTTGCCCGGAAGATACGCGGCCTCGAACTCTTCCTTGCTGATGTCGGACGGATAGAAATTCGCACCATCCGGCTTCGGACCGAACCCCCTGATAAACGGCGCCTCATCGGCAAGCCGGTCCCAGGGGCCGTAATTCAGTTCTGCGAAACGCCGTGCCTCGCTGTCCTCGATGGAGGCGAGCCAGTCGCGGTAGCCGTCATTGAAGGCCTGGCGCCAGAACAGGTCATCCATGATCCTCGATGCCTCGATGAGCACACCTATCATCTCCCGCTGGTTGTCGCTCAGGTGACTCAGGTCGGCCGTCAGCTCGAAATCGGCATAAATCCCGGGGCGCGGTTCAACCGTCTCGGCCGTGGAGACAACCGGATCGTCGGGTACCTCCCCCCCACAAGCTGCAAGCACTATCACCGGGACGAGGGCGCGTGCCAGGCGCGTGAACATCGTTACGGTCACGTTGATTCCTCTGTCGAAACGGATCGGCGATTATTGCACAGGTCGCATGGCGATAGCGCCCCGCCCTAGAGATCGACGAGTTCTATGTCTTCCGCGTCGAGATCTTCGCCGATGAAGCGCCCGCCGACGCGCGCGAAGCGGCTCGCGCCGTCCGTCGCCATCAGCTTGAGCCGGCCCGCGCCCTCCTGCTCGTTAAGCAGGTCGTGCTCTGCGAGCATTGCCGCGGAGACGCCGGCCGTGGTGCTCGCCGAGTCGACGATCGCGGTTCCCTCGGCCGCAACGCGCTGGATTGCGGCTCGTAGCAAGGGAAAGTGCGTGCACCCCAGGATGATGCTGTCGGGCTCGAACGCGAGGTCCGCGAGAGGTTCCAGGTAGCGGCGGATGATCGCTTCGGCGATGCTGCCTTCCGTCCAGCCCTCCTCCGCCAGCGATACCATCATTTCGCACGCGAGTTCCCGGACCTCCGCCTTGTCGTCGCGCCCCAGGATCGCGTGCCGGTAAGCGCCGTAACGGACCGTCGCCTCGGTGGCAAGCACCAGGTGACGGCCGCCGGGCCGGGCCGCGACGGCCGCTGTCGCGCCCGGCTCGACAACGCCGATCACGGGCAGCGGCCTCATTTGCTCCCGCAACGCTTCCAGTGCAACGGCCGATGCCGTGTTGCAGGCGACGACGAGCAGTTTTATGCCCCGCCCCTGCAGTTGTGCGGTTGCCTGCCCCGCATAGCGGCTGATCGACGCCGGGCTCTTGGTGCCATAGGGCAGCCGCGCAGTATCGCCGAGGTAAATGAGGTCTTCGTTTGGCAGTGCCTGACGCAGCGCCCGGAGGACAGTCAGCCCGCCGACGCCGGAGTCGAAGACACCAATAGGCAGGCGCCTGGTCTGTGATGCATTCATAGGCGCATTGTGCCAGAGTACGGCGTGCAAAAATTTCTGTATGCCATCGGCGCGATCGTCGCTCTGCTCATCGTTGTCGGATTGCTGCTACCGAGGCACAGCCGCGTCGAGGTCAGCGCACTCGTCGATGCGCCTCCGGCCACGTTGTTCGCTCTCGTCAACGACTTTCGCCGCGTCGATCTGTGGTCACCGAGGACCGCCACCGATCCGAATGCGCGTGTCGTCTTTTCCGGGCCGCCTCGAGGTGTGGGCGCCACTGTCACGTGGGACGGCGCGATCGTCGGCAGCGGTACGCAGACGATCGTGGAGAGTCGACCCCACGAGCACGTGGCGACCACGATCAACCCGGGCGAGCCGGGCGAGGCACGCACCTGGTTCGACATCGGGCGCGACGACGGCAACACCCGCGTGACGTGGGGATTTGCCCACGACCACGGCCTGAACCTCGTCGGCCGCTACTTCGCGCTGTTGCTCGCGGGCGTAGTGAAGCGTGAATTCGAGACCGGCATCGCCGCACTAAAGGAGCTGGCCGAATCCCTGCCGCGCACCGACTTCGGCGACCTCGACGTCGAGCACGTTGTCGTCGAACCGCTGCAAATCGCCTATCTGCCGACCACGTCTCTGCCCGAACCGGCGGCGATCTCCGAGGCCATGGGTAAGGCGTACTTCGAAATCCTGTCTTTCATCGATGACCGCGGCCTGGCGGAGGCGGGTGCCCCGATGTCCATCGTCCGTGGTTTCGACGGCAGCCAGCTGCGTTTCGATGCAGCGATACCGGTGCGCGTTGTCACCGATGAAACGTCACGCGGCGGCGCCGCCGTAAAGCTGGGCCAGACCTATTCTGGCCCGGCAATCCGCGTCCGCCACGTGGGTTCCTACCGACATCTCGGCTCGACGCATCGCAAGATCGCCGCTTATCTCACCGCACTGGGCCTCGATCGCAACGGCGACGCCTGGGAAACTTACGTAAGCGATCCAACCCGCGTAGCGGAGGCGGAGCTCCTCACCGACGTTTACTACCCCGTTCGCGAAGACTAGGCGTTGCCCGGCCGCAGCCGCCATGCGGTTTAAGTTGCGCGTGCTTTGGCATCTCTGTTATAAGAACTGTGCGCAGGTATCTGAAAGTTCAAGGAGGAACGTGACGCTCTTCTCGGAGATCGGTGACTACAGGAGGTAGTCGGCTCAGGAAGCGTATCAAGCCGCTAAGTTTGCAAAGAGCGGCATAAGAACAACACGAACGCTGGAGTGGACATGACCTACCACGTCGACCGCTTTCATGCCGCGGTGTCGATGCTCGCCGGCGATGGCCATATAAAACAGAGACTTATAAAGGCCTTCCGGGAAAATCTGAACGATATAGCCGAGGACGATCTGCCACGGGAACTGAAACAACCGTTCCGGGAGCTGCGCTCCAGGCTGTACTGCGTCGCGCCGCTCAATGGCGAGGGCCCGATCTGCGCCTCGGTTCGCAAGATGTCTGTAAAAGACGCCACCGAGTGCGCCGCTGCGGTGGTTAGCCTTTACGGCGAGGTCATTCGCCAGGGCGAAAATCTGCAGGACCCGTTGCCGCTGCATAGCGAGGCCGACAAGCTCCCGCCGTTCCTCGTCAAGTCGGCTTCCTGATCACCCGTCATCGGCACAGCCGGACCGCGAGTCACGAGACCTTGCTGAATTCCAGCGTCCAGTGGTCGTCGCTCAGCTCGCGCCGGGCGGTGTACAGCGGCTCCGCCTGCCCCGTCTCCCATACCGTTGCCAGCGTTTCAGACATGATGTAATCGCGGTGCTTCGTGAGCGCGCGCTCTATTCCCTGCGAGCCATTTACTCCCAGCACGATGCGGTCCGAAACCTCGAGGCCAGCCTGCTTGCGCGCATCCTGGATGGATCGAACGATTTCCCGCGCCAGGCCTTCTTCCACGAGGTCCTCGTCGAGGCTGGTATCCAGTGCCGTCAGGTAACCTCCGTCTTCGCCGCAGGCATAACCCTCCGCTGACTCGGTTTCTATCAGCACATCGTCGCCGCTGAGTTCCAGCTTCTCACCACCCGCGTCAATTTCGAACGTTTCCCCTCGTGCGACGGCACCGGCGATCGCCGCGCCATCGGCCTCTCCGAGTGCTTTCCTGATCACGGGGATCAATTTGCCGTATTGCTTGCCGAGCACGGGGAGGTTCGGCTTGATCCGGTAGCTGACGAGACCGGCATCGCGCGCGATGAACTCGATGGCTTTCACGTTGAGTTCCTCGAGAATCTGGTCCTGGTGATCCCCGAGCGCTGCCGCGGCCTCGTCACTGGGTGCCCGGATCAGGAGCCGGGACAGGGGCTGTCTGGTGCGAACCCCGGACTGGCCGCGCGCCGCACGCGCGAGGCCGACGACTTTTTGCACCACGCCGATGTCGCGCAGCAACTCGTCGTTCTTCCAGGCCGGATCGCCCTCCGGCCACGGGACCATGTGCACGCTGTCGGGTGCTTCGCTGTCGACGCTCCTGACCAGGTTCTGGTAGACGTGTTCGGCAAGAAACGGTACGAACGGCGCCATCAGCTCGTGAGCCACCTTGAGGCACTCGTACAGCGTCAGGTAAGCCATGTGCTTGTCGTCGAGATCCGTCGACTTCCAGAAGCGACGGCGGTTGCGCCGCACGTACCAGTTGCTGAGCTGGTCGATAAAGGACTCGATCGCCTCGCCCGCGGTCTTGGCGTCGTAGTCGTCCAGCGCATCTGTGACCGTGGTAATCGTGCGGTGCGCCAGCGCCAGCGCCCACCGGTCGATCTCGGGCCGCGCTTCGACCGGGACGTGCTTCGACACGTCCACCTCGTCGAGGCGCGCGTAGAGCACGAAGAAACCGTAGGTATTCCAGAAGGTATTGATGAAGGAACTCGCCACGTCGGCGACGATGTCGACCGAGATGCGCTTCGGCATGTCGGGTGACAGCCGCGCGAGGAAGTACCAGCGCAGCGCGTCGGCGCCGACCGTGTCGAACACGTCGTAGGGATTGACGATGTTGCCGAGGGATTTCGACATCTTCTTGCCGTCTTTGTCGACGATCAGGTTCAGGCAGATGCAATTCCTGTAGGCGACGCTGTCCGACACCAGCGTGGCGATCGCGTGCAGCGTGTAGAACCAGCCGCGCGTCTGGTCGATGGCTTCGCAGATGAAGTCCGCCGGGAAGTGCTGCTCGAAGATATCCTGGTTCTCGAACGGGTAGTGCCACTGCGCATACGACATTGCGCCCGAATCGAACCAGCAATCGATTACCTCGGGCACGCGCCGCCAGGTCTTACCGTCCTTTTCGAACGTGATGTCGTCCACCGCTGGCCTGTGCAGGTCGAGGTCGCTCAGATCCCGCCCGCTCCGTTCGCTCAACTCTTCCACCGAACCAATACAGACGTAGTCACCCTGCCCGTCGGTCCACACCGGCAATGGAGTTCCCCAGAATCGTTCCCGCGACAACGCCCAGTCGACGTTGTTTTCGAGCCATTTGCCGAAGCGGCCGTCGCGAATATGCTCCGGCACCCACTTGATCGTCTGGTTGAGTTCGCTCATGCGCTCACGGAACTCGGAGGTGCGGATATACCACGCGTTCTTCGCGTAATAGATGATCGGGTCGCCCGTGCGCCAGCCGAACGGATAGTTATGCGTGTAGCGCTCGGAGCGGAACATCATGCCGCGTTCTTTCAGAATCCGGATCAGCGGCTTGTCGGCATCCTTGAAGAACATACCGGCCACCGGTTCGACGGCGTCGATGAAGTTGCCGTCGAGGCCCACGCCGTGCACGACGGGCAAGCCATGCTGCTGCCCGAAAGCAAGGTCGTCGACGCCATACGCGGGCGCCGTGTGCACGATGCCGGTGCCGTCTTCGGTGCTGACGAAATCCGCGGCAAGGACCTGGAATGCATTCGGCGCGTCGACCTCGAGATAGTCGAACAGCTGCTCGTAACGCATACCGACAAGGTCGCTGCCTTTGACGGTCTTCACGACCGTGTGTTCCATGTCCCGGAATACGGACTCCCGCAGTGCCTCCGCGAGGATCAGCGTCTGGCCGTCCGATTCGCAGAAGCTGTAGTCGATGTCTTCGCCGACGGCGAGCGCGAGATTCGACGGCAGCGTCCACGGCGTCGTCGTCCAGACGAGAAAGTACGTGTCCTTCTCACCCTCCGCCCTGAAGCGAACGGTAATCGAGGGATCCTCGGTTTCCTTGTAACCCAGCGCCAGTTCATGCGACGACAGCGTGGCGCCGATGCGCGGATCGTAGGGCACGACCTTGTAGCCGCGGTAGATCAGGCCCTTGTCGAAAATTGTCCTGAGCAGGTACCACACCGACTCGATGTAGCTGTTGTCGAGCGTGTAGTAAGCCTCGTCCAGGTGAACCCAGAAGCCCATGCGCTCGGTCATCTTTTCCCAGTCGCCGATATAGGTCATGACCGACTCGCGACACAGGCGCGTGAATTCGTCGATTCCTACCTTTTTCTCGATCTCGTCCTTGTCGTAGCTTTCGATCCTGCCCTCTTTCTTGAGCAGCTTCTCGACCTCGTGCTCGACAGGGAGGCCGTGGGTGTCCCAGCCCGCCTTGCGCGGCGCAAAGTAACCGCGCATCGTCTTGTAGCGCGGGAAGATATCCTTGAACGTACGCGCGAGTACGTGGTGAATACCGGGCTTGCCGTTTGCTGTGGGCGGACCCTCGTTGAAACTGAACCGCGGGCGGCCTTCTGACAATGCGAGCGTCTGCTCGAAGGTGCGGTGCTCATGCCAGAACGCCAGCACTTCCTCTTCGAGCGCGGGCCCGTCGTATCGACTCGAAACTTCCTTGAACGTCAAACCATCTTCTCCGATCTGCTGCTGCAGGAGCGGTTCTCGAACCGCGGTCGCGGGCCGAGGCGCACTCCTGCACACACAAATAAAAACGCCCCGGGCGCATCAGCTGCGCCCGGGGCGACAAAAATCATCGCGGTACCACCCGGCTTCGTGGCCTCGGCCACCTCATGGACCTCCTGGTCCGCCGTCCGTCTCGTGGACCAGCCGGCTATCTCTACTGGGGCCGGTTGCGCGCAGCCCGTTCGGATAGCGACTCCGGGGTGATATTCGGCGGATTCCGGCCCGGGGCTCACACCGTCCCCCGGTCGCTCAGGCCCGAATGGCCCGCCTGTTCGTCCCCATCGACGTCTTGTCGCGAAAACTAGCCTCTGGGGCGCGAAAACACAAGCGTTCCGGTGTCCATCCCCGGCACGGTGAGGCAGATATCGTTAGGATAGGGGGCAATATGGACAGCATGAAACGAAAACTCTTCGCAATGAAGAACGAACTCGAAAGCAGCGCGGACACCGGGGACGACCCCACCGCTGTCGTGGAGCTGGACCAGAGCAAGGTCGGCAGGCTGTCACGAATGGATGCCCTGCAGGCGCAGGCCATGGCACAGGCATCCGGGCAGCGGCGCGCCGCACAGCTCCGCGAGATCGATGCCGCGCTGCGGCGCATCGATGACGGCAGCTATGGCGACTGCGAGCATTGTGAGAAGCCGATCAACCCGCGGCGTCTCGACGCTGATCCGACGGCACGGCTGTGCATCGACTGCGCGAGCAGCGTCGAGTGACGGACTCACCCGCCGTCGATTTCCCCGCGCCGAGGTACGTCAAGACCAACGGCGTTCGGCTGGCGGTCTACGAACAGGGCGAGGGCCCGCCCGTTGTCCTGCTGCACGGCTTCCCCGAACTGGCGTTCTCGTGGCGCCACCAGCTGCCCGCACTTGCGGCAGCCGGCTATCGCGCAATCGCGCCGGACCAGCGCGGCTACGGCCGCAGTGATGTGCCGCCCGACGTTCGCGACTACCGCATCGAGGAATTGATCGCCGATATCCACGGTCTCCTCGACGCGCTCGAACTCGACTCCGCCACTTTCGTGGGGCATGACTGGGGCGCGCTCGTGCTCTGGCAGATGGCGATGCGCGCGCCCCAGCGAATCGATCGCATGGTGATACTCAACATTCCGCATTATCCGCGGCTGCCGGTCGACCCGATCGAGGTCATGCGGGAGCGATTCGGCGACGACTTCTACATCGTCAACTTCCAGGACTCGGACGAGGCAGACCACGCTTTTGCCCGCGATCCCGCGCACGTCTTCGACGTGATGATGCGGCGCGGGCAAATATCGCGGCAGCAGTTCGACCAGTTGCCTGCGGAGATGAAGACGCTGAGCCTTCTCAATGCCATGGCGCGCAGCCACGGCAGTGGTGACCCGCTCCTCACCGATGCCGAACGCGATCACTTTGCCGCGGCGTTTGCCAGGACCGGATTCACGGGCGCGATCAACTGGTACCGCAACTGGACGCTGAACTGGGAGACACAGGCAGCCTTCGACGAACGCATCACGATCCCGACGCTGTTCATCGGTGCCGTCGACGACGTCGTCGTCGCCCTCGAGCACATCGAGGCGATGAAACCGCTCGTTGCCGAGCTCGAGATTCACATGCTCGAGCACTGCGGGCACTGGAGCCAGCAGGAACAACCCGATGAAGTGAATCGCCTGATGATCGACTGGCTGAAGCGCCAACCGGGCTGATACGAGCCTAGTGCAGCGCGGGCGAGATGATCGCGTCGTTGCCCTCGCCGAACATGGCGCGGTCGAATGCATTCACCAGCGTGTCTTCGTCCTGTGCGCCAATCACGAGGAGCCGGCGGTTCAGGAGGAAGCCCGGCACCCCGGAGATACCGCTCGACCGGACCTGCGCCTCGCGCGACAGCACGATCTGCCGCGAGCTGTCATCGTCCATTACGCGATCGACGTCATCGGGCAGCAGGCCGTGGCGTGCGGCAAGTTCGATGAGAATTTCCCTGTCGCCGATGTCCTCGCCACGACGGAAGAATGCCGTCAAGAGTTCCTCGGCAAGCGCACTTTGATTCCTGCGCTGCGTCTCCGCGAGGTACATCACCTGGTGAGCCCGCAGCGTATTCGGCACGTGCCGGATACGATCGAAGCGCAGTTCGATGTTCTCGTGGCGGGCGTCGACGGCCAGCTGATCGAGCACCGGCTGCACGTTTGCGGGGCTGCCGAAGCGCAGCGACAGGTACTCCTCCATTGACATGCCCTTCTCGGGCATATCGGGGTTCAGCTGGTACGGATACCAGCTGACGTCGCTCGGCCCCTGCACTGCCTGCATCGCCTGGTCCAGGCGGCGTTTGCCGATATAGCAAAACGGGCACACCAGGTCGGCAATGACCTCGACGTGCAACGCAGCCCCGGGCGCCAGCCGCTGGTCCGGGCCGGCGGGTCGGGTTCGGGTAAGATGGGGTATCGATGCGCTCATGTGACTTCCTTCTCCATGCCAGCAGAAGTGGTGTTGCCTGTCCTGATATCAAGCTTGCCTGTGCCACCTTGACCAGGCCTTAATGACTTAGAACGACGCAGAGATGAATAATTCGCGGAACTTTCCCGGCGTTCGACGAAATTACCGGCATTTTCCCGCCAGCAGCTACGGCCGTGGCCCGAACAACTGTGTCATGCCGCGCTGCCACGCGTACCAGGCAATCGACCCGGAAATCAGGAAATTTACGATCTCGGTCATGCCGACAAGGCCGGCGCCGGTCTCGAGCATTTGCGGCCCCAGCAGCATGGAGCGCAGCGCAATGCTGAATATGAGCGTAACCAGCGTCGCCAGAGACTCGACGACCCCGATCGCTGTCGACCATGCCGGCCGCCAGAGCGTGAGTCCGAGACAAGCGAATATGACGAGGTAATAACCTGCCTTGAGGTCCGGGAAGCCCTCCAGCGCTGCAACTCGCAGGTTCAGGCCGGCACCGTAATCCAGCAACAGGAAGACGACGGTGGCTGCGTAGTACGCCTGCAGGACACGGCGGGATTCGATTTTCGGCGCTGCTGACATAACCCGGCATCCGTAACAAGTTGTAGCAGTAGATACCAGGCGCGCGCGATTGTGCAATATTGTCGCCTTTGCACCGGTCTATTGAATACAGGTTCAATCCAGGAGAGAGCTTTGCTGATTCGCAAACCCGCCGACATCCGCCCGTCGGAAATCACGAGCAGGGAGAATTATCTCAACCGCAGGCAGTTCATGGCAGCGGGAGCCGCTGCCGGCAGTATAGCGCTCGCATCCCCCGTACTCGCTGCGGTCGTTCCACGTGGCGAGTTTGCGAAACTCCCCGACGTGCGCAAGAGCGAGTTCAGCACCGACGAGCCGCCCACCAGCTACGACGACATCACGACGTACAACAATTTCTGGGAATTCGGTACGGCGAAAGACGATCCGGCCAGGAATTCGAAGGACTTCGAACCGCGCCCGTGGCGCATCACGGTAGACGGGCACGCCGAGAAAACGGGTTCCTTTCATTTCGACGATTTCATCAAGCCGTTCGACCTCGAAGAACGCATCTATCGAATGCG